>OGRD01000004.1_pt1 | contig 250404 bp, 210 predicted proteins | sample 1553441 | NCBI WGS metagenome assembly OGRD01 (sample SAMEA2580106, study PRJEB22360) | human gut metagenome | biome: human gut; feature: human-associated habitat; material: faeces | place: Denmark | collected 2008/2010
CGCCTGCCAATAACGGCGGTTCTAACGCATTGTATATCAGCAATGACGGGGGGACATCGAACAAGTACACCAGCAACAACACCGTATCCTTTGCGTATCGTGCCTTTCATTTTGAGAAGGGCGATTATGTAATTTCCTTTGATTGGTTATGCTTAGGAGAAAGTGCTAATTATGGTGCTCCTTACGATTGTATGCAAATCATTCTGACTCCCGCTTCTATTACTCTACAAGGGGCGAATAGTTCTACAGGTGCTCTTGGCGAACTTACCAGTTTTGGCAGAAATACAACGACAGCACAAATAAAGGACAAAGGATATATTCAACTGAATTGCTCGAATCCTGCTAAAGTAAACTACCCTTACTGCTTTGTAGATAGAAGTACATGGCAAAGCGGTGAAAGTTGCGAAATCAGCATCAGTACTGAAGGGGATTACTATCTGGTGCTATGTTGGTATAACGACAGCGGTGCACACAACCCTGCCGCCACAGTGGATAACCTATTCATCAGCAAGAAGGCTTGTGGAAATATACAAAATGTTGCCACATCTGCTATTTCAAGCAATTCGGTTACACTCACATGGAACAAGGTGGAAGAGGCTATCGGCTACGACTATGTAGTGCTTCCTGCAAGTGGGTCGTTAGACGAAAGTCAGGCTGTGCGTACAACAGACACGACCGCTGTGGTAAACGGGCTATCGGCAAACACCGAGCATGTGGCATATATCCGTGCGATATGCACAGAAGGTGCGGGCAGTTGGAAGAAAGCGACTTTCCGTACCGATTGCGCCACACAAAGCCTGCCCTACACGGAGGGCTTTGAAGGCAGTATGCCGACGGGAGCGTACCCCATGCCTTATTGCTGGAGCAAAATAGGCTACTCGAATTATCCATACATCGAAAATGGTGGTAGTGGTTGGTCGTCCCCTGCTTATAGTGGCAGTTGCGCTTTATACTTCAGCGGCGGAAGCAGTTACTCGGAGCAAATAGCGGTTTTGCCGACCTTTGCCGCAGATGCGAATCAATTGATGATTTCGTTGTACTACAAGAATAGTTCATTGAATAGTCAGTACTACACCTATCCTCGTTTTATAGTAGGTGCAATGAGCGACCCTGCGGACAAGACGACCTTTGTTGCCGTTGATACTTTGGCACTGAACACTTCATACACACAGACGAAGGTATATCTCAGCAATATGCCTGCCACTCACAAGTATGTTGCTATCAAATATGCCGGTGGAAGTAGCACTTCATACGGTTATGTAGATGATATTACTGTAGATTACCTGCCAACCTGCGTACCTGCGCAGAATATCCATATAGGTGCTACCACTCAGACCTCTGCCACTATTGTCTGGAACGCAGGGAAGGATGAGAGCAGTTGGAATGTAGCATACTGCGCAGTGGGCGGAAAAGACACCATAAAGACGGTTGTTTCGGGTACACCGGAACTGACTATCAACGGATTGAAGCACTCGACCGCCTACAAGTATTGGGTAAGTGTGCAGTCGGACTGTGGCGGAAATGACAAAGCAGAAGTAAGCACCAAGACACTTGATTTTGACACGGAATGCGCTCTGCTGACCGCCGTTCGGGACTCTATCTTGCTTGATTTTGAGGAGTATGGCGATAAAACAAGTTTCAACGATATTCCTTGCTGGAGCACCTTTGTAGGAACAGGCAATGCCGCTCATACATGGAATGTTCTTTCGGGACAATCGTACAAAGGCAGTATGTCGGCTCACTTGGAGAGCCTAAGTTACAACACTCGTTCTGCCGTATTGGCTACGCCGCAGATAGAGATTTCTGAGGGTTCGGAACTGAGTCTGTATGCAAAATCGTCGACTAGCAATTCCCTTGCACAGGACGACAGTATATTGGTTTATATCAACGCCAATCAAACCTTAGAGGGCGCAATGCGGATTGGTAAGATTACGGGGTTGAGTACCGATTATCAGATGTTCCGTTTCAGCATTCCGGCACGCGGCAACTATCATGTACTGCTTGAGTCGTACAGTTACGGTGGGGTATATGTAGATAACATCCTTGTATCTCCGGAGCCTGCTTGTTTGCCTCCGACGAAGTTAGTACTGGGTGCAATAACTTCGCACTCGGTATCTTTCAGTTGGACGCCGGGCAAGAACGAGACACAATGGCTGGTGAGTGCAGAGAACAAGAGCGGTAGCGTCTTCTTGGAGGACGAGATAGCCGACGGTGAGCCGACCTTCACAATTAGCGACCTTGAGTCAGCCACCACCGATACTATTGAGGTGAGCGTTCGTTCGGTTTGCGACGATGTACCGAGCGAAGAGGCACTGCAAGGGACACTGATCTTTACGACCACTTGCGACCCGAGCAACCACACAACGGCAGTAGCAGGGGACACCCTACTCTACACCGGTTTTGAGGCGGACGACCTAAACGAGCCATTTGCTACCGGTTGGGACGCCAATGCTCATATCTGCTGGACGAATGAGCGTATCGGCGGTACGGGCAGCGATAACATCATCTGGCAAGTAGCCAACAGTTTCTACAACTCGCACAGCGGAACACAATACCTGCGTATTATCAACTCGAGCAACACCAGACCTTATATATTGTTTGCTTTGCCGGCGATGATCTTCAATGCGGGTCAAGAGGTTGGTTTGAGTTTCTATGCTCATGGCGACAGCAGCGATTCGATTGTGGTTTACATCAACGACAAGCCGTCGTTGGACGGTGCAACGCACGTAGGCGGCACGGGCAAACTGCAGAGCGGCTATGTTCGCTATGAGATTGAGCCGTTTGAAACCTTGGAGGGTGTGAACTATGTATTCTTGTACATTGAGCATCAGATCAGCGGGGACACCTATTTGGACGACCTGACGCTGCGTATGACGCCGACCTGCCGCAAAGTGAAAGAAGCAGAGATAGCAGACATCACCACGACCTCGGCTACGCTAAAATGGACTCCTGCTTATCAGGAGAACGCATGGCATGCCGTAGTAGTGAATGGGGCAGACACGATAGTGAACACCGTAACCACCACCCCGAGCGTAGCCATCAACGGCTTGCAGCCTGCAACCAAATACGGACTGCATGTAACGATTGCCGCTATATGCGACGAGGTAGAGACCGCTGAGAAATACGACGAGGCACTGACGATTATCACGGATTGTGAGGTGATCACGGCAACGACTTGGCGCGAAGGCTTCGAGGGTATGGAGGCAGTAGGCAACACCATTACTGCTACTGACGGTCCTCGTTGCTGGAACATCTTGGATGCGAACCAAGAGGACAGCAAGGCACAAGTGTACATCGTAGGTAACTCGACGGCAGCCCACAGCGGCAACAAAGGCATGACAATGGTGCTGAAATCGGAGGCTGCTGCACAGACATCGGCTTATGCACTGCTTCCGCAGATAGAGAACATACGAGGCAAGCAGATCGTATTCTGGCGCAAGACCGACTATCGCAGCAACCCTATGGAAGTAGGCTATATGGCTCAGAACGCTGCCGGCACGGATGTTTGGACAAGTATCAAGCAATACGCCGGTACGACTACCTGGGCAGAGGAGAAAGTAGTTTTGGAATGCCCGGACAGCGTACAGAACCCGCAATTCGGTTTCCGCTACTACACGACCATTTACTCTTACGCAACCAGCCAAGCCTATATCGACGATGTGAAGGTGCGCCCCGTACCTGCCTGCGATATGGCTACGAATGTGCGTGTAGTTGACTCGTTGGCGACCGCTAACAGTGCCACTATCGCTTGGAGCGGTCATGCCGATGTAGGCTACACCGTTATCTTCTGCGGAAAGGACACCATCACGAAGCAAGTGGACGACACGATATGCGTACTGGACGGACTGAAAGCATCTTCGATAATGAAATACCAAGTGAATGTAGTAGCACGCTGCGCAGCCGGAGAGGCAGTAGATACGCTGAGTGCTGACTTGCAGTTGGTAACGAAGTGCGGCGGTGCGGTTACGGCATTCCCCTATAAGGTTGGTTTTGAGGAAGAAGAGGGATACCAATTTGCTTACTCCAACCCGATTATGCCGGAGTGTATTGCCTCGAAAGTATTGGGGACACAGAACTACCGCTTAGTTCCCTACAAGGTAGCAGATAATGTTCATAGCGGTGAGCAATGCTTGTATATACTTGCCTCTCAACCCACATACAGCAAAACCTATATCAGTTCGTTTGCCTTCCCCGAGACGATTATCCCGGAGGGAAATACATACGAGTTCACTATTTGGGCAAAAGTAAGTAAAGTAGGGAGTTACAATTCAAGTATGGATAGTGTAGAGGTATTCTACAACGCCGTAAGTCAAGCGATAGACAACAATGCAGTGAAGATAGGTATGTTTAAGCCGACTGCCACTTATGCTCGCTACGATGTAACTCTGCCCGCAGCAGGGAGCCAGTATGTGATTATCAAAGCATGGGCTAACAACGGAATGGTATTCTTCGATGATATGTCGATCAGAAAGATACCAAGTTGTTTCCCCGTGGAGAATGTGCGTGTCAGCGAGACGGGCTTGGATACGGCGCGTATCGCTTGGGATACGAAGAACGACGGTGCAAGTTATCATGTAGTATTGACCCGCAACGGCAGCACGCTGTATGACGGCACAGTGAACGACACAGTATTGGTACTGCGCAACTTAGCCAGCAGTTCGATTTACAACCTGCAAGCGACGATCACAACGACTTGCGCAGACGGCGAGGAGTCGGCAGATGTGTACACAGGCATTTTGTCGTTTGCGACTCAATGCGGTACTATCAGCGAGTTCCCATGGATAGAGAACTTTGAAGGATATGCAACCGGAGATTTTAGCAATCCTTGTTGGGAGAACAAATGGGTAACCGGGGACAACACAAAACTCTTTACCATAGTATATAGCCAAAACGGAACGGACGGCAATCAGACCCATGTTTTGCAATTGCCCGATAAAAAGGCAGGCAACTATACGCAGTTGACTCTCCCTGTAATGTATATTCCCGAAGCCGGTGCTTATGACTTCTATATCGATGTAGATCGTCGAGCAGATAGTTCTAAAAAAGAAGGAGAAGGCGTATTCATCTTGGCAAATACCGACACATTAGGTTTCGTTCCCCGTCATATTATCTATGAGGGCAAGAATGTTCCTATAGAAAGCGAAGCAGGTTGGTACACCTACCACTTCACGATTCCGAATGCCGGCGTTCAGAACATCATCATCTTGGGACAAAGCCAATGGGGTCAAGCCACCTATATGGATAACTTTATGGTGAAAGAGAACGGGAAAGTGCCGAGTGCATTGCCGACCACCGGAGCGAACCAAGAGGAGACGATTAAGTTCATCCGTCACAACCAAGTATATATCTTGCGCAACGGCGTGATATACAACGCTTTAGGACAACGCATAGGGGTATTGGAATAAATAAAACTCCGTCTAAAACATACGACACAGGGCTGCTCTCGGGCAGCCTTGTGTTGTTTTACAGGGTGGATCCGTGAACATTGATTCTCCATGGAATCGACTTTTGGGGCTCCGTAAAAACGAATTTCTCCGTGAATGTTTTTTGGGACTCCATTAAATCCCATTAAACTACCATTAAAACTCACAGCGGGAACTGAGCCTCCGTTAATTGCGATTAATTAGCCGTTAAGCAGGGCGGGAACCGGGAAACATTAATTACCATGTAATTAGACATTAATTCCTTTTCCTATACATTAATTCCTTTTCCGTGGCGCACGGACGAGGATATTATGAAAATTTACTTACCCATCCTACCCTACCTATTATCCCGATTGAGAATAATCTGTGGCGTTTAATGTGGGTTTGGCACAAAGTTTGCATACGCATAGACGGGTAGAAATATGCGAGGGTTGGACAAGGGAGTAAGGATAAAAGGATTGATGATGGGAGTGATGACGCACAAAAAAAAAGACCATATACAAAATAGGGGCAGAATAGAAGGGATACAACAAAAACACGAAAATTCAATATCAAACATACAACTATGCAAACTACTGTAGATATTCGCGAACTGCAAGAGCGCATTGAGCGTGAGAGTTCGTTTGTAGATGCCCTAACGATGGGTATGAACCAAGTGATAGTAGGACAGAAACACCTGGTAGAGAGTCTGCTCATCGGTCTGCTGAGCGACGGGCATATCCTGCTTGAAGGTGTTCCCGGTTTGGCAAAGACCTTGGCTATCAAGACCTTAGCCGATCTAATCAAAGCCGACTTCTCTCGTATACAGTTTACTCCCGATTTGCTTCCGGCGGATGTACTCGGTACGCAAATCTATTCGCAGAAGACAGAGGAGTTTCATATAAAGAAAGGTCCTATCTTTGCAAATTTTGTATTGGCTGATGAGATCAACCGTGCACCGGCAAAGGTACAATCGGCACTATTGGAGGCGATGCAGGAGCGTCAGATAACGATTGGCGAGGAGACCTTTAAGTTGGACGACCCCTTCTTGGTATTGGCTACGCAGAACCCGATAGAGCAAGAGGGAACTTATCCGCTGCCTGAGGCACAGACTGACCGTTTTATGCTGAAAGTAGTGATTGGGTATCCGAAAAAAGAGGAGGAGCAGCAGATTATCCGTCAGAACATCTCGGGCGAGAAGAAACAGGTGCTGCCCATACTCTCGACAGAGGATATTCGGAAGGCACGCAATGTGGTGAACGAAGTATATTTGGATGAAAAAATAGAGAAATACATTGTAGATATAGTGTTTGCCACTCGTACTCCGGAGGAATACGGCTTGCAAGACCTAAAGACGATGATCCAGTTCGGCGGTTCGCCTCGTGCAAGTATCAACTTGGCTCGTGCGGCTCGTGCTTACGCATTCATCCACCGCAGAGGTTATGTGATTCCGGAGGATGTGCGTGCGGTATGCTATGATGTATTGCGCCATCGTATCGGATTGACCTACGAAGCAGAGGCCAACAATGTAAGCACAGAGGATGTGATTACAGAGGTGCTGAATGCAGTGCAAGTGCCTTAAAAGCCGTATAGAAAGGCTGATACAAAAGGACTTACGCTGACAGGAGTAGCCCATCGGGCAAAAGAATTTAGATTATACGGAAATGACTTCAGAAGAACTATTACAGCGAGTACGGAGGATAGAGATTAAGACCCACAGCCTTAGTCGGAACATCTTTGCGGGTGAGTACCATTCGCAGTTCAAGGGGCGTGGTATGGCGTTCTCTGAGGTGCGTGAGTACCAACCCGGGGACGATGTACGCTCGATAGACTGGAATGTAACGGCGCGTCTGAACAAGCCTTACATCAAGGTATTCGAGGAGGAGCGTGAACTGACGGTGATGCTGCTGGTAGATGTAAGCGGCAGTCGCAACTTCGGTACGCAGACGCAGATGAAACGCGATATGATGGCGGAAGTGGCTGCAACTTTGGCTTTCTCGACGATTGAGAACAACGACAAAGTAGGTGTGATATTTTTCTCGGACAAGATAGAAAAGTACATCCCTGCCAAGAAAGGCAAATCGCATGTGCTACATATCATTCGTGAGTTGCTATCCTACGAGCCGACCTCGACAGGAACGGACATCAATGGTGCGCTACACTATTTTGCCAATGCGCAGAAGCGTCGTTGCACGGCATTCTTGATCAGCGATTGTCAAGACCCTGCGTTTGCAACGATGCCCGATAAGAAGATGGGTGCGACACCGATAGTGATTGCCTCGCACAAGCACGACCTGAATGTGATTCAGATATACGATCGGCGCGATGCGGAGTTACCCGATATGGGACTGCTCAAGGCGAAAGACGCCGAGAGCGGCGAGCGAATATGGGTGGACACCTCGTTGAAAAGCGTGCGAAACGGATATGCGGAAGCATGGCGGACACAACAGGCGAACCTGCAGACCCTCTACACCAAAGCGGGTATCAACAACATAAGCATCCGCACCGATGAGGACTATGTAAAAGCCCTAATGCGGCTGTTTAAGATGTGAGAATGGACCGCTTGCGCTGATGGACAATGGACCGCTGCGCTAATGGACGATGGATAAAAGACTGCTGCGCTGAAGGATAAAAAGACAAAGGACGATAGACTTTTAGGATATGAATTTTTTATTAGCCATAGTAGTTGCTGCAACTTTGGACTCGACGATGATCTTCATCGGCGACCAAACCGATCTGCACTTACAAGCAACTATGAACGCCGGAGAACAAGTGAGTTTGCCTGCATACGGAGAAAATCTAATGGACGGGATTGAGATAGTGGATCGTACGATAGCCGACACTACCACTCTCTCCGACGGGCGTATGCAAGTTAATCAGTATCTGACGATTACATCGTTTAAGGACTCGCTTTTCTACATTGCTCCGCAGCCGTTTGTAAGCGGAGAAGACACGATGTGGAGCGAGGGGTTGTCGCTGAATGTAGTGCAACCTTTTGAGGTGGATACCACGCTGGCCATCACCGACATAAAGGACATTCAGAAAGCCCCGATATGGTGGTGGGGAATTATCCGTTGGATACTGCTCGCATTGCTGATTATCGGATTGGGGATAGGTATCTACTACCTTGTTCGATACATACAGAAACATCGGACTTCGGCAGGAGAAGAAGTGAAAAAAGAACCTCTACGCCCCGCGGAGGAAGTGGCTTTGGAGAAACTGGACGAGATAAAAGCAGAGAAGATTTGGCAAAACGGCAAAGTGAAAGAATATCACACAGAACTGACCGATGTGATCCGCGAATATATCTCGCGCCGCTACGAGGTGTCGAGTACGGAAAAGACGAGCGACGAGACACTGCGCGACCTCAAGCCGAAGATGAAGGACCAAAAGGACTTGTTTGAGCGGCTGCGCAAGATGCTCTCACTTGCCGATTTGGTAAAATTCGCCAAGTGGACCACCACGCCTGACGAGAACGAAAGTGCCTTGCTCACCGCCTACGATTTCGTAAAAGAAACGACACCGAAAGAGGCGGAGACAAGCACAGACAATAGTGAAAACAACGCAAAATAAGGAGCATATATGACTTTCGCAAGTCCCTCATATTTATTTTTGCTTCTCCTGTTGATACCCATCATCGGGTGGTATATCTACGAACTGAGGAAGGCAGATGCAAGTCTGCAACTATCTGATACACAGACGCTTCGCAAGCAGAAGAAGTCGGCACGCATCTACATGCTGCATATTCCGTTTGTGCTTCGCGCAGCGTGCATCACACTGCTTGCATTGGCTTTGGCTCGGCCTCAACTGACCAACCGTTGGTCATCGGAGTCAACAGAAGGCATAGACATTATGATGGCTCTCGATATCTCGGGCACTATGCAAGCCGAGGACCTGAAGCCTAATCGATTAGAAGCAGCCAAGCAGGTGGCTTCCGACTTTGTGATTGCTCGTCCGAATGACCAAATCGGTTTGGTGGTGTTTGCAGGCGAGAGTTTCACGCAGTGCCCTCTGACCACAGACCATGCGGTGTTGATCAACTTGTTTAAGTCAGTTAAATTCGGAATGATAGAGGACGGTACCGCTATCGGCTTAGGATTGGCCAATGCAGTGAACCGAATGAAAGACTCGGCTACCAAATCGAAAGTAATCATCTTGCTGACCGACGGTAGCAACAACCGCGGAGAGATTGATCCGCAGACGGCGGCAGAGATAGCCAAGACCTACGGCATACGCGTGTATGCGATAGGTGTAGGTTCGCACGGGCAGGCGCGAGTACCGGTACAAACCCCCATAGGCATACAATATATGATGATGGATAGCGAGTTTGACGAGAGCACGCTTCAGCGCATTGCCGCCACGACGGGCGGACAGTATTTCCGAGCAACGGACAACTCGAGCCTGAAATCGATCTATGAGCAGATAGACCAATTGGAGAAGACCAAACTGCGTGTGCGCGAGTACTCGAAACACACCGATATTTTCCCGCCGTTTTTGGTTGCTGCCCTGCTATGCCTGATAGGCGAAGTGGTGCTGCGCTATTTTGTGCTGCGCACCGTAACCAATTAAAAGACAGATATTTGGAGGTTAGAACACAAAAGAACGAGATGGCATTTGCCATTTGACACAAAGATATGTTTCGTTTTGCAAATATAGAAATGCTTTGGATGCTGGTTAGCATACCGGTATTCATCGGTGCATACATTTGGTACACACATCGCAAGCGTCGTCAGTTGGCAGCGTTTGGCGATCCCGAACTGGTGAAAGAACTGATGCCTAATGCTTCACGCATACGCCCGAACCTAAAGTTCTCTCTGCTGATGGTGGCATTGGCACTACTGATTTTTGCCGCTGCGCGTCCGCAATACGGACAACGCGAGCAGACCGTAAAACGCCAAGGAATAGAGGCTGTCATCGCTTTGGATATATCGAACTCGATGATGGCGGAGGATGTTGCACCTTGCCGACTTGACCGTGCCAAACAGATACTGAGCAAGATGATTGACGACATGGTAGATGACAAAATCGGCTTGGTGGTGTTTGCGGGAGAGGCCTACACGCAACTGCCCATCACCTGCGACTATGTGTCTGCCAAGATGTTTCTGAACAATATCACCCCCGATCTGATCAAGACGCAAGGCACAGCGATAGGTGCGGCACTCAATACCGCCATCCAATCGTTCGGCGGTGAGGAAACGGACGCAAGCCGAGTAATCATCTTGATCACCGACGGTGAGAACCACGAGGACGATGCCGTAGCCGTGGCGACGCGTGCTAAGGAGCAAGGGATAAAAGTGCTGGTCGTAGGTATCGGTAAACCCGAAGGCGCACCTATTCCCATACCCGGCACCAACAACTTCCGCAAAGACCGCCAAGGCAATGTGGTAGTGAGCCGACTGAACGAGGATATGTGCCGCGAGATAGCCAAAGCCGGGAACGGCATCTATGTGCGGTGCGACAACACCAACACGGCTATGCGTGCGCTGCAAAAAGAAATAGACACATTGGCCACCACGGAGATTGAAACCAAAGTATATACCGACTACAACGAGCAGTATCAGTCGTTCGTCTTGGTAGCGATGTTGCTGCTGGTAATTGATTTCTTTATCTTCAACCGCAAGAACAAATCTCTCACTCGTTTGGATATCTTCAACGAGGAGAAAAAGAACTAACCGATATGAGACGCATACTATTGATATTCAGCATATTGCTTTGCACGGCGAGTATGTTTGCACAGCAAGAAGCACCCGATGTACGCAGGGGAAATAAACAATATGCCAAACAGGACTACACGGCAGCCGAAGTAGATTACCGCCGCGGATTGGAAAAGAATGCCAACTCGTTTGAGAGCCACTACAACTTAGGCAATGCGCTCTTCAAGCAAGACAAATACGCCGAGGCACAGGCGGAGTATCAGAAAGCCGCCCAGTTGCTCGACGGGAAGGCGGACAAACAGCGTCTTGCCGAGAGTTATCACAATCTTGGTAACGCTTTCTTTGCCCAGCAACAGTACGACAAAGCGGTTGCCGCTTATCAGCAGTCGCTACGAAACAACCCGAAGGACAACGACACACGCTACAACCTGGTGAAAGCGATGCAGATGCTACAGCAGCAGGAGCAACAGCAACAAAATCAACAAGACAATCAGAACCAAGACCAGCAGCAACAAAATCAGCAGCAACAAAATCAGCAGCAGAATCAAGAGCAACAGCAACAGCAAGAAAATCAGCAAGACGAGCAGAACCAAGAGCAACAAGAGCAGCAAGCACAGGAGCAGGAACAAGACGACAGCAAGATGGATAAGGAAACGGCTGAGCAGATTTTGCAGGCTTTGGAACAAGACGAACAAGAAACTCAAGAGAAGTTGCAACGCCAGCAAGGGCAGAAACGGCGTGTGGAGAAAGACTGGTGATCGTGTAGCGAATTATGAATTAAGAATTAAGAATTATGAATTAAGAATGAGATGAAGCGTAATACTAAGATATTCTGTTTATTACAATGCTTATTGTGCATTGCCGTCGGTTCGGTATGGGCGGCGGATGAGGTAGTGTTTAAGGCGAATGCGCCATCGCAAGTGATAGTAGGCAGGCCGTTTCAACTGACCTACTCCGTGAACCAACGGAGCAAGGATCTGCGTGCGCCCGAGATAACGGACTTTGATGTGTTGGCGGGGCCGTACACCTCGACTTCGAGTTCGACTTCGTTTGTAAATGGCAAGCGGACTTCGTCGTTCTCGCAGACCTACACCTACACGCTGATGGCTCAGCGCACAGGTACCTTTACGATTGCTCCCGCCACAATACGCGTAAGCGGGGATGAATACACCTCTAACGGCGTGAGAATCACGGTATTACCCGAAGATGAGCAACCGGCGCAGCAGAGCCAAGCAAGCAAAAACACCCATGCACAACAAACGAGCAACGGGAACAGCGGCAACTCGGGCAATGTAAGCAGCGAGAACCTCTTTATCCGCACGATAGTGAGCAAGACGCGCGTACACGAGCAGGAGGCTATCTTGCTGAGTTACAAGTTGTATTTCGCCGGAGTGGATGTAGCGCAATTCACCAACAACACGAAGATTCCGGAGTTTACCGGTTTTCTAAAACAAGACTTGGAGCAAAGTGAGATTCAGACCGAACTGGAAAACTACAACGGACGAAACTATCAGACGGCCACTCTGTATCGCACCCTACTCTACCCGCAGCACTCGGGGGACATTAAGATCGACCCTGCTCAGTTTGAGGCAGTGCTGCGAGTGCAGACCCGCGCACAAGTGCGGAGTATCTTTGATGATTTCTTCGGCACCTATACGAATGTAACCCGTGCAATCACTGCGCCGGGTGTTACCGTGCATGTAGATGCTTTGCCAAGCGGCAAGCCTGCGGGTTTCTCGGGCGGTGTAGGACATTTCAGCCTGACGCCGCAGATCTCGCAAACGGAAGTGCAGACCAATGATGCGGTAACGATTCGCATAGATATTACTGGCACCGGCAACATGAAACTGCTCAAGACACCCACTATTGATTGGCCGGAGGGCTTTGAGCCTTATGACCCGAAAGTAACGAACAACTTTAAGACAACTCCGTCGGGCGTAAGCGGTACGAAATCGATTGAGTATTTGGCTATTCCGCGTGCGTCGGGTGACTATACGATACCCGCTGTAAGTTTCTCTTATTTCGATACGCAAGACGACACCTACAAGACCCTCAGTACCCCCGAATACACACTGCATGTGAAGAAAGGTGCGAATGAGCAGAGCGGGGCAAACTCGGTGGTAAACAACTATGTTAACAAAGAGGATATCAAGCAGTTAGGTTCAGATATTCGCTATATCAACACCGTTGCTCCCACCCTAAAAGTGCAGAAAGAGGCTGCAGTAGAATACGGAAGTTGGATATTTTGGTTGCTGTATATCGTACCTTTGTGTGCAGCATTGCTCGTGTTTGCCATCTTCCACAAGCGTATCAAAGAGAATGCGGACATCACGAGGGTACGCTACAAACGCGCCAACAAGGTGGCACAGAAACGCCTAAAGCAAGCGGGTAAACTTCTAAAGGACAACCAAAAAGAAGCATTCTATGAAGAGATTGAGCGTGCGGCATGGACTTACCTAAGCGACCGTCTGTCGATACCGACTGCCGATCTGAACAAGGACAACATCGCATCGATTCTCCACGAGAAGGGCGTAAGCGAGGAGTTGATTAAAGAGGTGAATGATGTGCTTTCGACTGCCGAGTTCGCCCGCTATGCGCCCTCGTCGGATCACGCAATGGACGATATGTACAAAGCCACCGGGCAACTGATAGACCGATTGGAAAATGAGAAACTATAGGCATAGAGCAACAAGAAAAGACAGAGATATGAAACGACTATTGAAGATATGTAGCGTTGCCCTGACGGCAGTATGCGTGGCGATGACGGTATCAGCGCAGACGGCTTTTGAGGCAGCCAACGAGCAATATGCAGCAGGCAACTACGATGAGGCTGCCGCTATCTACCAAACGATACTTGACGAAGGGGGAACGAACCTGAGCAAGGACTATGCGGTAGTGTATTACAACTTGGGGAATGCGTATTTCAAGCAGGGGGAGTTGGCACAATCCATACTCGCATACGAACGGGCATTGCGACTTCGTCCGACCTACGCTGATGCGAAATACAACCTTGAGTTCGCCCAATCGCGTATCACCGACAACATAGCAGACACGCAAGCATTTTTTATCAGTACATGGGCTCGCTCGCTGCGCAATCTACTGACGGAGCAGACCTGGATGTGGATGTCTATCGGTCTGTTTATCATCGGTTTATGCGGTATCTTGCTCTTCTTGCTAAGCCGCACCACATGGCTACGAAAGACGGCATTTCATACGGCGTGGGTAGTACTGCTATTCTCGATTATCAGCGGTGCAAATGCCGGTTCGCTGCACAGGCGTGATACCCTGCGCGAAGAGGCGATTATCACGCAAGGAGTAGTGAATGCGAAGTCGTCGCCCGACCGCTCGGGAACAGACCTGTTTACTATCCACGAAGGCACGAAAGTGAATATCCGCGAGACCTTGGGCGAATGGTGCAATATCCGTGTAGGTAACAACCAAGGTTGGATACGCCTTGCGAACTTAGAGCGCATATAGCAAGCCATTGTTGCACGCTATAGGCGGATTGACATTTTGGCTTCTATAAGCCACAAAAAACTGACAAAATGCTATCGGTGAATTTTGTCTTAGGTCTCGATTAGGTCTCGACAAGGTTTCGACAAAAACGGCTCAAGGTCTAAGTAGCAAAAAGAAAGCAAAATAGTAGAAATAGTAGAAAGATGCGCAAAGCACACGGCAAATAAGTAAGAGCCTTGCACAATAAAAAAAGCCACGCTATCGATTGACGGCGTGGCTTTTTTGTAGGTCTATTTGCCCTTTCTCGCGGACTGCTCGAAGCAAATACTATCGGATAAATTTCTGCCCTGCTTGGATAACAAGCCCATGATAGGAATCCGATACGGGGTGACCGAGGATGTTATAGCATTGATTATCAGCAGATCCGGCGTAAGAAGCAGGCGTAAGAGCGGAAGGAAGTGCGGCGACGGCCTCTTGCCACGTGGTGGCAATGCGGATACCATCGAGTACTAACCATGAGTCGGCATCGAATGCTCGCAAGACGATGTTTTGCGGACAGATGTCGGGGGCTTGGGCATCGGTAAGCGGTCCGATAAGCGGGGTAGCGGGTTCGGCAGCAGGCATAGTATCAAAGGCGTAGAGCGATATTTGGTCGTTGTGGTCGCCCTCTACAATGGTGTATTTGAGGACAACCAGATAGGTGTTTTGTCCGTTGAGGGGCATGGTCTCGTCGAAGACGGCATCGGCAGTTTTGTAGAAACGCAAGCCGAGAAAGCCTTGGTCGGAGAGGTGAATGCGGGCGATGTAGTTGTATGTGGTCGTGGAGTAAGCGTCGCGCAAGGAGATGAACCAGCCGGACTTTGCCACGATAGTCGGTTGGAGCATAAACGCCACATACACAGAGCCTTGCGACTGCGGGGCAAAGGAATGGTGCGGTTGGTATTGCCCACTCTTACCATTGAGCAGAACGGCATTATCGATGTCGGACATAGCGTATTGAGGAAATACCAGTCCGTTGGTTATCTCGACCGAAGACGCACCGTTATAAGGCGTATACCACTCATTATACCCCTCCAATACTTTGCCTACCGAAGCGGAGAAATTGTCGGTGAACAACACCTCTGCCGACAGAGAAGCAGCACAGAGAAGGATTGAGCAGAGAGAGAACAGATGTTTCATATCTATTGATTTTTTGCGTATAGGATGATTATTCGGGTGGTTAGTTGAGGTCGTAGCCGTAGTGCTTGAGGCGAGATTGATTGCTCCGCCAGTCCTTGTCCACCTTGACGAACAGTTGCAAGAAGACAGGCTTTTGGAAGAACTCCTCGATCTCGGTGCGTGCCAGTGTCCCGACGCGTTTGAGGGCAGTGCCGCCCTTGCCGATGATGATGCCTTTTTGGCTATCACGCTCAACATAGATGACCGCACTGATACGAATTAGCCCCTTGGGGTGTTGGGGCGAGGGTTGCTCGTCTTTGAACGACTCTACCTCCACTTCGACCGAATAGGGTATCTCTTTGTCGTAGGAGAGGAGAATCTTCTCACGGATGATCTCATCAACAAAGAAGCGTGCGGGTTTGTCGGTGAGTTGGTCTTTTGGGAAGAAAGGCGGGCACTCGGGAAGCGCATCACGGATAGCGTCGAAGAGTTGCACCACGCCAAACCGCTCCTTAGCGGAGATGGGGAAGATAGTCGCTTCGGGGAGTTGTGTATGCCAAAACTCGACTAAACGCTCGAGGGTATCTTGTGTGGTGAGGTCTATCTTGTTGATTACCAAGAAGACACGGCACTTAGCGGGTTGGGCTGCCATCTTCTTGACCTTATCCAAGAAATCGGCGTTGCGGTCGATATTATCCTGCACATCGGTAACATACAGCAGCACATCGGCGTCCACGAGGGCAGAACGCGAGAACTCCAACATCTGCTCTTGGAGTTTGTAGTTGGGGTGCAACACGCCCGGGGTGTCGGAATAGACCATCTGAAAATCATCGCCATTGACGATACCCATGATACGATGGCGTGTGGTCTGCGCCTTGGAGGTGATGATCGACAAACGCTCACCGACGAGCGCATTCATAAGCGTGGATTTACCTACATTGGGATTGCCCACTATATTGACGAAACCGGCTTTGTGCATAGTTTGCTGTTTATGAGTTTATAGTTGATGCGTTGATTGGTTAGAAAGATGCCCTTCCTACCCTGTTGGGAGCGGGAAGGGCATCGAAGTATGCAAAGGGATTAGAAATCCAAATCGAGCGGAGCAAAGAGGCGTGTCTTAGACGGCTTGATAAACTTGCCGTACTTAGCCTGCAGTTGCTTTTGATTGATAAGTTTGGGGTCGCCCATAACGACAATCGTTACCGGCTTGCCTTGGATATTCTGATGATAGAAATCCATAATCTGCTCAAAGGTCAGATTATCAATGGCTTGCATGTTGTACTTAGCAGGATCTTCGTTGTAGCCCATCTCCTCCCAAGCGGCATAAGTAGCACTCTTGCCACGGAACGACGGCTTGGAGATCTGTGCGTGCTGGCGGAGAGCAGCCTTAACCGACTCGATACGCTCGGGGTACTCGGGCATAGAATCCAACAGGTTCATAAAGACCTCGATAGCGTCTGCCACCTTATCGGACTGAGTACCGATATAACCCATGAAATATGCGTCCTTACCGGGGAGTTGCCCACGCACCATACTACCCGAAGCGGTGTATGCCATAGAGCGTTTCTCGCGAATCTCATCCAATACCAAACCGGTGAAACCGCCTGAGAAATACTGGTTGAAGGCCTGGAAGAGCACATTCTGATCCTTGTCGTAGGGCTTTCCGTTGAAGTAGAAATAGACGGTAGCCTGTTGTACATTGGAGTTCGGGAGGAAATAGATCTGCGTCTTGTCGTAGGACTTGCGGTCGCGGATCTCGGGCGAAGTGGACGGTTTCACGCCCTCTTGGAGCGGCAAGTTGGCTTTGAGAACCGATGTAACCTCCTCTACGGGGCGAGTACCACAATAGTGGATATCCAATGCGTACTTGGTAGCGGCAAGGAACTGGGTCTTGAGTTGTGCCTCGTCCATGTGGTAAACATCCATAAAAGGTACCACATCGATATAATCGGACTGCTTATCAAACAGGACATACTCCAACAACGCATCCGAGAGGACACCATCGACCTTAGAGAGCATCAGACGCGAAGACAACTCGCTACCCTTAACGGCCTCAAACTGTTTCTCGTCGAATTTCGGGAACAACATCTGGCGTTGAACGAGTTGGCAAATCTTCTCCAAGTTGGCCTCTTCACCGATGATCTGCACGGTGAAATAACTCTTAGAAACACCATATCCGCAACGGCCGCCCAACTCGGACAACTGACGATGGAAGTCTTGCGGGTCGGTGTCAGGCATGATACCGGCACGGTTCATCAGCGATGCCACAAAGTCGAGCATCGGGCGTTTAGCCGTACCTACACCATAGCGGAGAGTCAGCGAGAAGATGTCGTTTTGCGGGTTAACCGAATAGTGCAACTTAACATTCTCATCCATAGAAACGACTTTAACATCGTTCATATCCATAAAGGTCTGCTTCAACTCGCCTTGCGGGAGAGCCTTGAACATCTTGGCATACTCAGTTTCTTGTCCGTTAATCAAATCAAGCGGTTTGATTTTGGGTTTTGCCAGTTTGTTCTTTTTTGGTGTGCCTTCCTCGAAAGCCAGCGTCATGTGATTGGCGTTGAAGTACTTCTTAGCCACACGCTGGATATCCTCTTTGGTGAGGGCTTGTATCTTATCGATCTCAGTGAAGATGTCGTCGAGCGGTTGGTCGTAGATAAAGTTCTGCACCAGGCTCATCGTCTTGGTATCGGAGTCCTCGAACGAGAGTTTGTAGTTCTGTGCATACTCTGCCTTCACCGCTTGGATAAGCCAATCAGGGATGTCGCCCGTCTTGAGGCGGTCGATCTCTGCCATCACGATTTTCTCGGTGGCAGCATTCGACTCGTAGGTCTGCTGGTTAGCATCGAAGTAAGGCACAGCCTGGATGAGAATACGACCTGCATCACGGCGTGCGTCGAACGAAGCACCTGCCGAAGAAACGGTACCGTCCAACGAGAGTTTATCCAAGAGACCCGTCTGCGTCGAGTTGCTCAAGAGCGATACTACCACTTGCAGTGCCAGATCGTCTTCGCTACCCATCTTAGGTGCGTCGTAAGCCCAACAGATCATAGGATAGTAACCCACATGGAAAGTATATTTGGGGTTGTTGGCAAAAGAGGTGGCGGGGTAAGTAGCACGCGCAGGCAACTCTTTGGGAACAAGGCGACCGAAAGTCTCTGCAATCATCGGCTTCACCGTCTCGGTATCAAAGTCGCCGACAAGGATAAGTGCCATATTATTAGGCACATACCAAGTATTGTAGAAGTCAATCAGTTTGCTCAAACGAGGGTTCTTTAGGTGCTCGGGCAGACCGATGACATCGCGCTCGTAGGGGTGTCCCTCGTAGATCTTGGCAAACAGGTCTTGGCGGATATGAGAGGACACATTATCTTGGTACATATTGTACTCCTCAAACACATTCTCCAACTCTGCTTGGAAAGTACGGAAGACTGGGTCGATAAGACGATCGGAGTAGATAGTGAGCCACTTATACATATTAGAAGCCGGGAAGGAGTTGTGGTAGCAAGTCATATCATAACTTGTAAACGCATTCACTCCGGTGGCACCTATACCGTCTAAGAGCACGAAGAAATCTTCTACCGTAGAGTACTTAGCCGCCTCGATAGAAGCCTCGTTGATCTTGGTGGTGAGTTGCTCACGCACCTTGGGGTCGGTAGCCTCGGCATATTGGTCGTAGAGGCGGATGATCTCCTCGTAGTAGGGTTTCTCCTTTTCCCAGTCGAGTGCACCGATACGCTGCGTACCCTTGAAAAGCATGTGCTCGAGGTAGTGCGCCAAACCGGTATATTCTTTCGGTTCATCAATAGAGCCGGCACGCACTGCTACATAGCCGGTTACATCAGGTTGGTTGTGGTCTTCCCAAAGCATCACCGTCAGACCATTGTCCAACTTGTACTCTGAAAGTCCCTCACGGTACTGCTGCGATTGCGCTTGCAGCCCGATGGTGCCCATTACGAATAGAGCACACAAAAAGATTTTCTTTTTCATCATGTTTTAATTATACACCTTATTATATATTGTGTCAGCAAAATCACAAATACAATAACATATATTGTGCCAAGCGGCTGTCTTAGCGTACAAAAATCATCAAACCAATCGATAAAAACAGCAGATTGATGTATTTTCTACCATTCGAGCAGCACTTTGCCACATTGCCCGCTCACCATCACATCGAAGCCTTTTTGGAAGTCGTCGAACTTGAAATGGTGGGTGATGACGGGCGACAGGTCGAGTCCGCCGAGCAACATCTGCTCCATTTGGTACCAAGTCTCCCACATACGGCGACCGGTGATACCCTTGATAGTGAGCGCATTGAAGATGATGTCCGACCAATTGACCTGCGTGGTAGAGGGCAGGATACCCAACTGCGCAATGTTGGCACCTTTGTACATGTGCTCAATCATATCGTTGAAGGCAGCGGGTGCACCCGACATCTCGAGTCCGACATCGAAACCACGGATACCCAGTTGCTTCATCGCGTCGGCTACCGTTTCGCCTGCAGCGGTATTGACGGTAAGCGTAGCGCCCATCTTCTTAGCGATATCAAGGCGGAGCGGGTTAAGGTCGGTTACAACCACATGTTTCGCACCTGCATAGCGGCATATCCCCGCAGCCATCGTACCTATCAGCCCCGCGCCCGTGATAAGGACATCTTCGCCCAAGAGCGGGAACGCCAATGCGGTGTGCGTAGCGTTGCCAAAGGGATCCATGATAGCAGCGAAGTCATCGGGTATCTCGGGACGCAAGTGGACAATGTTCGATTCGGGTATAGACACATATTCAGCGAAGGCTCCGTCGCGCGTGATGCCTACAGAGAGGGTGTTCTCGCATACATGCCCCATACCGCGTCGGCAGTTGCGGCAGTGCCCGCAGACGATATGCCCCTCGGCGGTTACACGCTCACCTACCTTAACATACTGCACACCGGCTCCCACTTCAACCACCGTACCCACGAACTCGTGCCCCTGGATATAAGGCGGATTGCAATGGTGCTGCGACCAGTCGTCCCATTTATACATGTGCAAGTCGGTGCCACAGATAGCGGCTTTGGTAACCTTGATGAGGACATCATTCACGCCCACTTCGGGCATTGGTACATCCTCCATCCAGATCCCGTACTCGGGATAATGCTTTACTAATGCTTTCATTGCCTTGCCTTATTTGAGAACACCTAATTGCTTTCCTACTTTGATAAACGCCTCTACGCCCTTGTCGAGTTGCTCTTGCGTGTGCGCTGCCGATAGTTGCACGCGGATACGCGCCTGACCTTGCGGCACAACGGGATAGTAGAACCCCGTAACATAAATTCCCTCGTTTTGCAGAGCCGCAGCGAACTCTTGGCTCAAGCGTGCATCGTAGAGCATTACGGCGCAGATAGCCGATTGCGTGGGCTTGATGTCGAAGCCTGCCTCTTTCATCTTGCCGACGAAATAGTCGGTATTGGCATGCAAGCGGTCTTGCAACTCGTTGCTCCTTGTCAGTATCTCAAAGGTCTTCAACCCTGCTGCCGCAATCATCGGCGGGATAGAGTTGGAGAACAGATAGGGGCGACTGCGCTGGCGAAGGAGGTCGATAATCTCTTTCCGTCCCGTAGTGAAACCGCCTACCGAGCCGCCAAAGGCCTTGCCGAGCGTACCCGTAAGGATTTCTATCTTGCCGCGCAAACCGAATTGCTCGGTTACGCCGTGTCCCGTCTTGCCGACTACGCCTGCCGAGTGGCTCTCATCTACCATCACCAACGCATTGTATTTCTGTGCCAACTCGTAGATTTTATCCAGCGGGCAGACATTACCGTCCATCGAGAAAACGCCGTCGGTGGCAATGATACGGAAGCGTTGTGCTTGCGCTTTCTTCAGTTGCTCCTCCAGGTCCGCCATATCGCCGTTGGCATAGCGGTAGCGCACTGCCTTGCAGAGCCGCACACCATCGATGATAGAAGCGTGGTTGAGCGCATCGGAGATGATAGCGTCTTGGTCGGTCAATAGCGGTTCAAACAGACCTCCGTTGGCATCAAAACAAGCCGCATAGAGGATGGTATCCTCCGTCCCGAAGAAGTCTGAGATGGCTTTTTCGAGTTGCTTATGGGTGTCTTGCGTGCCACAAATAAAGCGCACCGAAGCCATACCATATCCGCGTGTATCCATTCGCTCTTTGGCAGCGGCAATCAACTCCGGGTTGTCTGCCAAACCAAGGTAGTTGTTGGCGCAGAAATTGATAACATCTACTCGCTGTCCGTTGTTATCTACCTGAATACCTGACGATTGAGGCGTAACAATGACGCGTTCATTCTTGTAGAGACCTGCATCGCGGATCTCTTGCAGCGTCTGCTGCAGATGTTTTTGAAATTCGGTGTACATAGTATTTTGTATTAGAGGTTTTGTATTACCTGTCTGCTTGCACCACACATCCCAAATATCCCCACCTGTGCCTCTACCAATCGCCAAAACGAACAGACCGTTCCCTCGTGCTACTCATCTACCCGCCGACACTTTCATTCCACCCCCATAGCGCACTCGTTTGACCCCGCAAAGTTACAACTTTTTCCTAAAATACACAATAGTTGGGTATGTTTTATACGACAACGCACCCAAATAGGTATTGCACATCAAGCGAAATACTTATATGTGTGGTTCATTTTGCCGTGTCTTCATCGAGTCTATATCGGGTTGTTATGGGGTGATTATGCGGTGATTAAGGGGTGATTATGCTGTGATTAAGCAAATCCGACCATAGTCCGACCGTACCCTGACCATACACACGAGTTTTCATCGGCTTCTTTCGGTAACGATACGGCAACGAAAACCGACCATACCGACACATAGCCGTTACGCCCATTGGTTATCACCATATTTACAATCATCTACCTATTAAAACACATTTTATTTTACAAAACTATTGCAGACATAAGAAATTTATAGTAATTTTGCAGCGGATACACAACAAAGATACACGCTCACCCATCTACCGACCAACGCTCACCCATCTACCGACCAACGAGCACCCATCTACCAACCAATGAGTAAATATCTACAAACAAGCAAACACCCGACTACAAACAGACAAATATCCGACTATAAATAAGATAGCCAGACACTTATCAACCTATAAACAACAAGACAATGAAAAAGGATATTCTTAGCAATACGCTGATCGCAATGGCAGTCGTGCTATTGGCAAGTTGCACATCAAACGACCCCGAGAAACTGATTGTCGGCACCTGGGAAGGCGTATCACGAGTAGAACTAATAGACGGATCAGCCTTTCCAACAGTGATTGACTACGAAAATCAAACTGTTACATACGATGCAAACGCATGGCAAGAAAAGACGGAAGAATATCCGATTAAACGCACACTCACATTGAGTGAAAACGGGAAGTTGACAGACACCTTCATAAACACAAAGATTGGAGTGGTTGTGAGAGTAAATGAAGGAGATTACGAATTGACGGAGAATGGTCAAGAATTAAGTTTTTTCTACCCGACTGAATCCGTTGACTATAAAGTAGAAATACAAAATCTAACCAGACATAAATTAGAAATCGTTACAACAGAGAAACATCCTATAGGTAATGATGGGTATTATCTAATCTTCGTAACTACTACCTATAAGAGATAAACAAAGTGAGGCACATTTCTAACAAAAACCGCAGTGCTAATCTGCAAACAGACATAGTAAGACATTAATCAACCAACAATTAACAGAATAATGAAAAAGAATCTTTTTAGCAGCGCATTGATTGCGATAGCAGTCGTGCTACTGGCCGGTTGTACATCAAACGACCCGGAGAAATTAGCCGTTGGCACATGGACGGCAGTAAATTATGTAGCAAGTGATGCCGACGAAATCATCAAAAGTGATGTGAACTTTGAGACACAGACAATGTCGTATTATGTAGGCGGAACATTGGCAGAAAGTGATCCATTCCCTTATCAAAGCACACTCACTTTGGATGAGCAAGGTAACATCAAAGTAATCACAACGAGCAACGGAGAAGTAATGGAATCCGAAACGGGAACTTACAAAATAGAAAAGAAACGCAAAGAACTTCTATTTGTCTACACCGACGGAGACGGAGATTCTATGCAGGGGCAAATAACTACACTAACCAATAGTGCGTTGGTATTGGAAACCACCCAAGAAATAGAAATTCCCGATCCGGAAGGAAAGATGAATGTAAAAATCGTACTCACCTATAAGCGATAGCAGATAACACTACTATTGATAGCAAATACTACTATTTATCAAGCCTACAAAGCATCCGATTGGAGTAATCGGGTGCTTTTTGTATGCTTTTTGTATGTGCAGATAGCAGGTTTATACGGTATTGGCACTATATTGGTACGGTATTTGTAGTATAGTTTTAGACAGACTCTAAAAGGTAGTTCATACTGCCGTAGAGCAATAGAGATAAACTCTAAAACAACCGGTACGAAAAAGGGAACTCTCACACAATAAGTTCTCAGAAAATGAACAAGTTCTCAGAAAATGAACTTAAAGCAAAAAGTTCTCAATAGACAAACTCTAAAACGACAAGTTAAAAGATAAACTCTACAACGACAAACACTAAAAACTGACCAATATGAAGAAGTTATCCTTATTTGCGGCTGCATTGGCACTAACAATGAGTGCGGCAGCACAACAACAGACGGAAGGGGCTTTGCCCGGGAAATTCTATGTAGGCAACGACAAGTATGTAGTCTTTGCGAAAGGCAACCTGCAATACACCACCGAAGGTACGCACGCTTGCGCAGACGGCACGACGCAGAAAGGCACTTGGCGTATTGCCGACAATCAATACGATTTTATTGGCGATGACAACGCCAACATATCGGAGACCTACAACGGCTACATCGACCTGTTCGGTTGGGGAACAAGCGGATGGAGCCGCGGAATCACCTGCTACCAACCATGGAGTACCAATCTGAGCAACAGCAATTACTATGCGGGCGGCGACGGCAATAATAATCTGACGGGTGCGTTTGCGTTCGCCGATTGGGGTGTGTACAACGCTATCTCTAATGCAGGCAACGAGCCACAACTATGGCGAACGCTGAGTGCAAAAGAGAATACCTACCTCTTTGTACACAACAAATGGACGATGGCGACCGTAGGTGATGTGCTTGGTTTTATGCTGTTCCCGAGCAGTTTCGCTGCACCCGAGGGAATCAACATCAAGTATGTATGGAATGCCGACGGCAAGGAAGCACCTACTGAGTTTGGCGAGGCAGACTATGCAGGCAACGAGTACACCAAAGAGCAATTTGCCGAATTGGAGAAAGCCGGGGTGGTATTCTTCCCGTGCGCTAAGTATCGTCTGGAAGGCACATCGATTGTACCGCTGAACACCTTAGGAATGTACTGGTCCACCACGCAAGACTACGCAGAGGACTATACTTGGGCATTGGGACTGGGTATTGGATTGGAAAGTGCGAACCCGTGTTCTTTCGGCGACAGAGCGTTTGGGCGTTCTGTAAGATTGGTGCAGGAGGTAGAAAATACTGCCATAAACAACACGACCGCTGCACGCAAGGCACGCAAAGTGGTAGTGGACGGACAAGTGTACATCATCAAAGACGGCAAGATGTTCACGGTACTCGGTACCTCGAAATAACCGATATCCGAGGATAGCAACCTATCGATAAGACAAGCAGCCGATGAGCGATTTGCTCATCGGCTGCTGTGTTTAGGAATCATAAAATGCAGTTTGATATTTTGCAAGATATACGCACAGAAAACTTACATTATGTCATCGTCGAAAATAGTCTTAGGTCTCGATTAGGTTTCGATAAGAATTCGACTAAGTCTGCACAAAGACAGTTTGACAAAAAGACAGCCAAACAACCATTTCTGTAGAAATATGCAAAAAGCGCAGACTATGGGTTAAGATAGCACATTCAGAAATAGGAGGATAAGACTAATCATTCTTTCCGAGAATGGTTATCATCGCCCACACATAGCAAAATTATATAGACGAGCAAAGGCGAGATGACAAAGGATAGCAACACCCAACCAAGCGGGTCTCGGCGGCGTTTCTTTGCCATATTGATTGGTATCCGAATGTGAAACAAATAGATAAGAAAGAGAGAAAAGATACCTATCCAAATACTCCAAACCCACGAATTATCGGTAGGTTGCACATCCAATAAAGGCGGACAGGTTAATAAAATGGTGTTCATCATTTGGTCTTGTACGATTTGAGTTCAAACTTGATTTTATATTTACGGTCAGGGTTTGTTCCCATTACATCGCTCTTGTAGTACGCATAATGTTCGCTATAACCATATCCCGCCAACGAAGTGGTCTTGACCATTCCGGGTTCGATAATGATTGATTTCGCAAAATCCTGATAATCAAGCATATTTCCGCTCATATCATAGTATATCATTCGTCCGGTAATGGAAGTAATAGTATGGTTGGTATTGTTTTTGAAAGCGACGGAAGCATTCGATTTGACCCAATCGTGAGAATAGTTAGCCACTGTTACATCATTCGGATCGACGGGGGTAGCAGCAGTTTCTGCTTTTGAGGTTGTCTGAGTTGTGTTTTGGGCGGTCGTCGTTTGCACAGTAGTCTGCGTTTGGGCAACTGATTGCGTTCCGTTTTGACGGGTGGTTGTCTGACGAGAGGCAGATTTTGAACTGCTTTTCTTGAGTTGTGATAACCCGTTTTGCAACTGCTTGACGGTATTTTGCAATTGGGTCACCTCGTTTTGCAGTCTTCTGAGTTTATTCTGCTGTTCACGCCACTCGAACTCTGAAACGGTAAAGGAAGAGTGTGTGGTAGCGGTGGATGTAGCGACTGCGGTATTCTCCGTTTGCTCCGATTCTTCTGTACCCGCCGATGTATCGATAGGGTGATCTTTGTGGACTAATCCAGAACACCATAGCACGACAAAGATAAGCGCAACGACAGCAATGGGAATAATCACCTTAGTGATAAGATTGTGTTTTTCGTCATTCATACGATTTTGATTTTGAGGATTATTATGCTGCAAAGGTACTATATTTTTGCGAAATGCACAAGACCAATGCATATTTGAGAGAAATTTTAGGCATTGCCCATACAAAAAGAGGGTGTCTGCGACTTGCAAGACACCCTCTGAGTTGGTTTGCTCTTCAGCCGATTAGAGCAAAAGCCGTTTAAGTACAGTTAGAAGAGTGGATGTTCTCAGCCATTTTGCTCATCGTCTTTTAAGAGCGATAGGAGTTGCTTCTCGACGGTCTGCGGATGCAGGAAATAGTCCTCTTGCCATACGCGCACGATGCGCCAGCCCAGACTTTGCAGGATCTTGGGTTGTACAATCTCACGGTCGCGCATAGCAGGCGTGTGATAGTAGCAACGACTGTCAATCAAGATACCTAATCGGTAGGTATTGCGTTGCTGCGGGTCGAGCACAGCCACATCGATACGAAAATCGCTTTGTCCCACTGCTAAGTCCACTTGGTAGCCTCCCTGTCGGAGCCAAGCCGCCAGACGCCAAGCGATGGGGTGCAGCGGATAGGCGGGTACGGAGGCAGCGTGCTCGGATGGCAACTCGTGTTGCTCGGCATAGTAGAGGAAATCTTTTAGCCGTGCGACGCCCAATGCCTGCGACTTGCTGAGGTCGATGTCTGCGGCGTGCATGCCCGTGAAGACCAACATCTCTTGGCGTGCACGCGTAACTGCCACATTCAGACGGCGTTCCCCGCCGGCATTGTTGAGCGGACCGAAGTTCATGCTTATCTTACCCTCTTTGTCACGCCCATAGCCTACCGACAGCAAGATGACATCACGCTCATCGCCCTGTACATTCTCTAAGTTCTTGATAAACAGCGGTTCTTCTATTTCGCCAAAGACTCGTTTCTCCAAGTCGTGTCGGCGTGATAACCGCTCTTGCAGTAGGTCTTCTATGAGGTCTTGCTGCACTTTGCTGAAAGCGATGATACCCAACGATTGCCGACAGAGGACAGAATCTTCTAATCGGCGCATTACCTCAGCCACTACAGCCTCAGCCTCCAAGCGGTTGGTGCGTGTGGCACTATAGTCGTACATGCCATCCACAAAGCGATATTGCAGGTGCGACTCGCGATTGTCAGCACTGGGGAAGGTAATCAGTTTGTCGGCATAGAAATAGTGGTTGCTGAACGCAATCAACGACTCGTGGCGAGAACGATAGTGGTAGTTGAGATAATGCTCAGGCATACCGAGCGTGATGCAATCGTCTAATATCGACTCCATATCGCCATCGACAAGGTCTTCTTCGGCAGACAACCGCGTTTGGAAGAAGGTGGTAGGCGGCATCTGCTTGGGGTCGCCGACAATCACGACCGCTTTGCCACGCGCTATGGCTCCGACTGCCTCGGATGTAGGTATCTGCGAAGCCTCGTCGAAGAGCACAAGGTCGAACGATGATGTATCGATAGGCAAGTACTGCGCCACGGAGATGGGGGACATCAGCATACACGGACATAGCCTGCGCAATACGGCACCATGGTATGCAAATAGTTCGCGGATACTCGTTCCGCGACCGTGCAGGCGTATCCAGCGGCGAAGGGCGGTAAGCGCGTGTTGCAACCCCAGATTATGGATAGAGAGCAGTGTCTTTTGCACATTCTGCTGCAATTGCAATACGAGTATCTGTCGGGTCAGTGCTTGGAACTCATCGAACAAGCGTCGGTAGTCAGCAATCACTTCATCGAACACTTTGCCATTGAACATCACCAAGTCTTTATCCTCTTCGATGATATCCTCGGCGCGTTGTTTCCATACTGCTCGCCGCAACATAGCCGCCAACTCGGCATCCGTAGCCGAATCCATGGAATCTGCCAACTCGGGGTAGCCCAGGTCTGCCACGGTATTCCACCGCACACTATAGTGGCTCCAGCGGCTCAACTCTGCGCTATGCTTCAGCCAGAGGCTGATACACTCCTGCTTTTCCTCATACGATGTGAGGCTCGATAAGCGGGAGACTGCCATATCGTGAAGTTCTACCTCGTGCAAGCGATAGCGTTTCTCCAACGAAGGCAAGCGGAACCAGCGACGGAAGCCGGTCTGATTGACCGATATTTCGACCAGGTCTTGCCGAAGCGTCTGCAACTTATCTTGTATGCCTTGCAGCGATGCGGCCCGTCCGTCGCGTGGCAACAAACCACGCAGCGGGTGCTTATCCACATCGGAGAAAGTGGGGCGGATAGTAGCCATCTCGCGGAGCGTATCGGCTATGGAATCCATCTCGGCATTGGTCGTTTGGCGCAGTTGCTTAGGACTGAACACCACCTCGCAAGACGGCTCTTCCATGGCAGAGAAATGCTCAATACAATCTGCCAGCGAATAGGAGTCAGCGTGGCGGGTATGGGGGCGATAAACCGCCTCGATATATAGGAGCAACTGTTTTCGGCGTTGGAATAGTTGCTCGGAAGCGGCTTGAAACGCACGCATTTTATCTTCGGAGCAATCGGTCTCCAGCACTTTCTCCAACTGGTTGATCAAGTGAGTTTTAGTGGCTTTGTTGGAGTGTAACTCGAGGCAGAAAGGCGCGATACCTATCTGCTCCAAGCGCTCCTGTACGACCTCCAACGCGGCGCGTTTCTGCGCAACAAAGAGCACTCGTTTCCCTTGGTAGATAGCATTGGCGATGATGTTGGTGATAGTTTGGCTCTTGCCTGTACCCGGAGGACCGAAGAGCAGAAAACTCTTGCCCGCAGCAGCATCTGCCACCGCCTCAATCTGAGAACTATCGGCATCTAAAGGCAAGGCCAATTCGATAGGTTTGGTAGAAGTGTCCATATCGTGTGCATTGCTGTCGAGAATAGCCATCGACTCGTCTTTGCACTTCTGCACAAGGCTCTCTACCAACGATGACTTGCGCATACGCTCGGAGTTGGTGTGGATGTCATTCCACATCACAAACTTAGCAAACGAGAAAATACCCAAGCAGGTATCGAAAGTAAACTGCCACCCCGGTTTCCCCACTGTGAGCAACAGGAACGAATCGATTACTTTTTGCAGATCGGGTACTTTCCCCGCCTCGGGTATCAATGCCGATAGGTTGCGCTCGTGTTGCTGTTTGAGCATCTCGATGAGCGTGATATTCATCAAGGGGTCTTCTCCCGTAGGGGTGATGTAGTACACGCCCGTGATGCGTTGGCGTGTGATCATCACCGGCACCAATAACACCGGTGCGGTATGTGCTGCCACGGGTGCATCGGGGTGCAAGGGGTCGGGGTTGTCCAAGTAGTGCAACATACCGAGCGCCACAAAGAGTTGCGCATTGCCTATCTCTTCGAGGTTGCCTTGCGCCGAGCGCAAGAGAGTTTTGGCATTTTGTGTCAGTGCTTTGGCGTCTAATGATGTATGCAGACCGTGTTCAGCATTGTCGCCGCTTACAGCCAAAAGCGGGTACTTGGTACCTTCGATCAGTGCGGAGTAGAGCGACTCGCACGCTTCGTTGGTGAGCGCAATACAACTGCTTCCATACTGCACATTGATGAGCGAATTGCTTTTGGTAAGGTCCAGCAACTTCCGCTCCCAATAGTTGACTCGGTTGCTCGTTTCTGACTTATCGGCAGGTATGCCGACGCCTATTTCTGCGCACGATGGTTGCGCAAGAGATTTGTCTTGTGTAAAATTCATAGATGATGTAATTTAACTATTATAATATGATTTGGCAGATATAAATGTAATCACATACTGCGGACAGTAATCACACAAACTGCGCATAGCCAACAAAAAGCGCGGTCGATAGGTTACAACTGCGCTTGGAAGTTCTCCCTAAACAGGAGCCGATATTTACTTATCTTTTTGCTTTTCCAATTGGCGGTCGATTGCCTCTAAGCACTCATCGATGGCTTGCTCGAAAGTGTCGCAGGTCTTTTGTGCAAAGAGTTCTGCCCCGATACCCGTGATACGAATAGTAACCTCTTTGTTTAGGTTGGTCTCGGGTTTAACGACCGTCATACGGATGTCCATTTCAGCGGAAGGAGTCAGCAATTTCTCGTAGCGTTTTGTTTTCTTGGCGATGTGTTGCTCCAAACGATTTGCAATCTCAAAATTAACGGCTTGTGTGTTCAGTTTCATAGTGAGTCCTTTCTGTTAAGTGTTTTATTGATATTCTTTGCAGATTCCCGCTTGTTTTGATTAACAAATAGGGGGAAATCCGCTTCTATAAGAGCATGTGCAAAATTTGTGCCATTTCTATTGTTTAATCAACAAACGGAATGCATCGGTTACTTTTTTTACAGGCACCACTTCTATCTTATATTTCTGCGTCAGCACTTTCTGATCGGCAGGGATGATAATGCGTCGGAAGCCGAGTTTCTGTGCCTCGCTGATTCTCTGCTCAATACGATTGACGGGGCGTATCTCTCCGGCCAACCCCACTTCGCCCGTCAGACAGGTATCGGGGTCTAAGGCAATATCCATATTGGACGACAAAACGGCAGCCAAGACTGCCAAATCGATAGCGGGGTCATTAACCCGCAGACCACCCGCTATATTAAGGAACACATCTTTTTGGAGCAGTTTGAAGCCGACGCGCTTTTCCAACACCGCCAAGAGCATATTGAGGCGGCGTGTATCGAAACCGGTAGAAGAGCGTTGGGGCGTACCATACGCCGCTGAAGAAACCAAGGCTTGCACCTCGATGAGAAACGGGCGCACACCCTCGATAGCCGCAGCGATAGAGATACCCGACAGGCCTTCGCGGGCCGTGGAGAGCAGTAGCTCGCTGGGGTTGGTAACCTCACGCAGACCGTCTTGCAACATCTCGTAGATACCCAACTCAGAAGTAGAGCCAAAGCGATTCTTTTGCGCCCGCAAGATACGATACATATAGTGTTGATCGCCCTCGAACTGCAACACGGTATCAACTATATGCTCCAGCACCTTAGGTCCGGCCAAAGAGCCTTCTTTATTGATGTGCCCGATGATAAAAAAGGGTATGTTTTTCTCTTTGGCGTATTGCAAGATACGGGCAGCACACTCTCTGACCTGGCTCAGACTGCCGATAGTAGCCTCGATAGAGTTGCAACCGATGGTTTGGATAGAGTCGATGACCACCACATCGGGCTGAATGTCGGTAACATCGTCTAAGATACGCTCCAAAGAAGTCTCGCTGACGATAAATAAGTTTTTAGGGTCTCCCGCCAGGCGTTCGGCTCGGAGTTTGAGTTGGCGCACGCTCTCTTCGCCGCTGGCGTAGAGCGTCTTGCGCTCGCCCAGTTGCATCAACACTTGCAGAGCCAAAGTAGATTTTCCGATACCGGGTTCACCTCCCAACAACACCAAACTGCCCGGTACCAAACCACCTCCCAACACACGATTTAACTCACCATTGTGCATATCGATTCGCATCTCCTCGGTAGCGACAATCTCTTGAATGCGTTGCGGTTTTGCACCACCCCCGATAGAGGAAAGAGGACGCTTGCCCTGAGGCGCGCTAACAATGATGTTCTCTTCGTAGGTGCCCCATTCGCCACAGACGGGACACCGCCCCAACATCTGAGGTGCTTTCGCCCCGCAGTTGCTGCAGATATATTCGGTAGTTTGTTTTGCCATTGCTATTGGAATGAGCCCTCCGACAAACAGGCTCTACTAAAAATCGTTAATCAGAATACAAAAGTAGTTCTTTCCTCCGCCAACTCGGTATTAGGGAACACCTCTTGTGCCTCTTTGAGGAACAGGTTGTGGTCGTCCACTCGTGCAGAGAAATGCCCGATGAGCAGTTTACCCACTCTGGCTTTGGCAGCGATCTGCGCTGCTTGACGCGCCGTAGAGTGCATTACACTCTTGCACCTATCTGCCAACTCATCGATAAAAGTAGCCTCATGATAAAGTGTGTCCACCCCCTCGATGATAGGGATGACTTTCTCGGAATACATCGTATCGGAACAGTAGGCATAGCGTTTGCGGATTTCGTAGGTCTTTTCGCCATCCACCATTTGGCGATGCCGTTCGGAAAACAAGAAACCGCAGCACGGCACCGTATGTTTTAGCGGGATAGACTCGACCATAACCGTTCGATCCTCAAATATCACCTCGTGTTTGCGTGGATTGATGGGGTGGAATATCACCTCGTAGGGCATATCGGCGCAATAGTAGTCCAACCACGGGCGCATAAGTCGCTCTAAATCAGGGTGAGAGTAGATATGCATCGGTTGAGTACGGTGCTGCATTCCGAGCGTGGAGAGCAGTCCGATCAGCCCAAAACAATGGTCGCCGTGCAGGTGTGAGATAAAGATATTGTAGAGCCGCGCCGTATGCACCGCCAGGCGTTGCATAGTAATCTGCACGCCCTCGCCACAATCGACGAGAAACGACTTATCGCACAACTCCACCACCTGTCCGGATGGAGAGTTCTGCATCGTGGGTTTGGCACTTCCGCTACCTAATATCGTTACTTTACAAGGCATCATCGTTGCTGTTGTTTAAGGGAATAAGACATCTCTGTTTCTCAAAACAAAATCTATGCCACCCCGCCGATGCGCTCTAACGCAGGTTCTCCAACCGAGTGCGAACCGTATTGCCGAGAGCCGTCTTACGGTCGATATGCTCGAGCACTGCTCGGACGAAAGAGTTGCTCTCAAAACTACCGCGAACTGACTCAAAATCAGCCATTTGCTGCGAGCGATCGCCATCCACGCCAAAGCCTGTTTGGCTATTGAGGTCGAACTCTTTGCGCGCATCATCGTACACCATTTTATCCAATCGGACTACCGATTCTTGCCAGCGGTTCACAGTTTCAATCAGTTGCTCCAACGAGACTTCTGCCACGCTGCACCCCCATATCTGTTGCAGTTTATCGACCGCCCAAGTCCACTCGTAGGTATAGTAGTTCTCGTGCATCTCACGGAAGCGGTCTTGTATCTGCAGATAGGTCATATTGCCCTTTTCGATGTCGTCCATAAGGCGTGTAACCTCGGTGCGCGGAGCAATCAGTCCTGCCAAATCGACCCAATCGCCCAAGCCGATCTCCGTATCGGGTTTGAGGGCTCTGTGCAAATCGTCGATAGTATGAATATCTGCTTTTTCTATTCTGGAAATCAGAGAGTTACCTAAGAACTTAGATATGCCGATAGTGTACAGTTGGTCGCCATGCACGAGCGAGGAATTGCGTATTTTACAGTTGTTGTAGCCATAGACCTCGGTATTCAGTCCGCTCAGTTGCTGCAGTTCTTTGAGTATCTCACGGCCGCGCCACATCTTCTGCACCGTGTAGGGTGAGAGGAGGTTGAAATTGATAAAATCTAATTTCTCTAGGTCTTTGCGGTTGTCGCGTTTCGGCCATTTCTGCGCATCACGGATAGTACCCACCGTGCGGAGATTGGCCCCTGGAACAAGATAAGACTCCGACTGATTCTCAATCAGATAGGAGAACGGCAGTTCGCTTGTGTCGGCATGGTTGGTATGCCGCCCCATCACAAGCGAGAAAGCCCCTATCTTAGAGGGCCAAAGCAGGTAACTATCGGAGGTAGTTTTAGCACCTCGCTCGGCTACACCTTGGTGGATAGGACCGAGTTTGTACATGTGGTTAGACTGGTTGCTACCCGACCCCGCATTGAGGAAGGAGAACATACCGGCAATCAACAAAGTAGATTTGTGGTGGGTTACGGTATAGGGGCCGGCAAAAATAGCGCACGCTTCGCCATGCATACCTTGGCAGTTGCTAAAGAATAGCGATTCGCCTGCCGAATAGTGCTTATCGAAGATACATCCCTGCCCGACAAAACACTTGTCCACCAAGGTGGAGTCGCCTATCTCCACACCCGAGGCGATGATAAAATCGGTACACTTAACGCCCGAACCCAGTTTGACGGGTGCGAACTTATTAGAATTGACCGTTCCGTTTTTCAGACGCGATACACCCGCTAACTGCGCATAATCGCCAATGCGCGTATTCTTGATGCTACCACAATTGAGGATACATACATGCTCGCCTATCTCGCCTATCTCGCTTGCCTGCGACTCGGCGTAATCATCTATCATTCTGTCGAGTACGGCAATCATCTTAGGACGATGGCGGTAGAGCGTCATCACATAGGCCAGGCTGGCACTCAGATAGTTGAAGATAGGTATTTCGCGCCCGCCGCCCTCGTTCATCACGGGGACACGCACACCATTACCGAAAGTGCTACGCCCGTCCACCAAGATAGCATTGACATTCTCGATACAGGTGTCGTTACCAATGCGATAGTTGGCAATATAGTTGTGTATATTATAAAGGTGTACATTGTCGCCTATCTCGCAGTTGTGGATCGTAGCATGGAATATACCCGAATGCACGGTCAGTCCGCCCGGCAATTCAAACTCACGCTCGAAGCGTCCCATTTTGACTATGCCCGAGAAGTGCACATCGCGCACATACTGCGGGTCAAAACCCTCACGCACATACACCTCATTCCAGTTTTTTGCGTCGCAGCCTTGCTCTATCAGGCGAGTCTGTTCCGGCTCTGTTAAGTGTCTGTAATTCATGTTGTTGGTTATACAATCTATCCGGATAGACAACTTTTAGATTGCTCCGGATAGGCATTTATTCTTAAAATATGGTTGTTTATTCTTTTTCTCTCTTGGTAAGAGCCGATGTCGTTTCACAAGCGTAGACCGCTGCCTGCTGCCAATGGCGGTTGTTACTTAGCATTGAGATAGACCCGCGTACATACTTGCTTGGTGTATGCCGGAAAATCACCGCCGATAATCCAACCATAGTAGCCCGGTTCGCGACGGAAGACATCCGCCAGACGCTGCCCTTTGTGCTGCCCGAAATTGAATACCTCGAAGCCATCCTTGTCGTAGGCGATACGCCCCGCAAAATCCGCAAAGCGTACTGCGCTTGCCGAGTATGCTGCCAAGCCCTCGACGGTATCAGGCAGGTCGTATCGCTCCAACTGCGCCATCAGTACCTCGTAGGTAGCCATAGTGTCGGCATTCGCCGAGTGGGCATTGAGAAGGTCTTTGCCACAATAGAAACGATAGGCAGCAGAGAGGTTGCGTTGCTCATTCTTGGTAAAGATAGTATAAGCGTCCACCATATTGCGGCGTTTGAGGTCGATATTCACTCCCACGCGCAAGAACTCTTCCGCCAATAAGGGCACATCAAAATGGTTGCTGTTGTACCCTGCCAAGTCGCTATCTCTCAGCACATCGGCTATATCTTTGGCTATCTCACGAAAAGTAGGACAGTCAGCCACATCCTCGTCAGTAATGCCGTGGATAAGCGTGGACGCCTCGGGGATATGCATTGGAACTTCCTCAATCACAGGTTTGCCAAACGGGTCAGAGAGATGGCGGATTACCGTCGGTTTAACGCGCAAGGTCTTCCCCTCGGCGTTGCCGTTAGGAAAGACCTTGTAATAACTTATCTCGACGATTCGATCGGTCGATATATTGAGCCCCGTTGCCTCCAAATCGAAGAAAACAAGGGGGCGAGCCAGTTTCAATTTCATTTGCAAACTACTTACGAAGCCTTAGTCGTTGAGCAACATAGGCATCAAGAGCAACAGCAGGTCTTGATTCTCCTCATTCTCCGTAGGCAAGATCAGTCCGGCACGAGCAGGGTCAGCCAACTGCAGTTTGACATCGGTAGAAGAGATAACGCCCAAGATATCAATCAAGAACGGTGCCTTAAAGCCAATCGACATCGGCGTTCCGTTGTATTCGCATGCGATAGTTTCCTCTGCGCTGGTAGAGAAATCGATGTCTTGCGAAGAGATCTTCATTTGGTTCTCGCTCAGTGCCAGTTTGAGCAGCGAAGTACCCGTATTAGCAAAGACAGCCACACGCTTGCAGGCATTGATAAGCGTCTGACGATCGATAGTAACGATATTCTGGTTGTTCTGCGGAATGACGGCGTTGTAGTTGGGGAAGCGTCCCTCTATCTGACGGCAAACCATAGTAGTCTGCGCAAACTCAAACTTCGCATTCTTCTGACCAAAAGTAATCACTACATCGCAATCATCCTTGCCCAAGATATTCTTCAGCAGGTTAGCCGGCTTCTTCGGCAGGATAAAACTAACGGGTTCTTGTGCCGAGATAGAAGTGTTGGTGTAGCGTACCAAGCGGTGTGCATCGGTAGCGACCATTGTGATTTTGTCGGTAGCGATATCAAAGAAAATACCATTCATCACGGGGCGCAACTCGTCGTCAGCCGTACAGAAGATAGTCTTATTGACTGCATCGAGCAAGGTCTTAGCAGGAATGGTAATAGAATGTGTATCCTCGTCGGTGGCAGGCATCTCGGGATATTCATTACCATTGACACCCACAAACGAGTAGGTACCATTGGTACTTACCATATTGACTGCGAAGTTCTGATCATCAATCAAGAAAGTAAGCGGTTGCTCAGAGAACTCACGCAGCGTTTCCAACAGCAGACGCGCACCACTCGCTACCTTACCTGCGCCCTCTGCATTCTCTACATCGATCGAAGTGCGGATAGTGGTCTCCCCATCAGAAGCCGTCAGCGTTAAAGTATTGCCATTGAGGTCAAACAATACATCTTCCAAGATTGCCAAACTGTTTTTGGATGCGATAACACGGCTTACAGCCTGCAGTTGAGCATACAATTTTGAACTGGATACATTAAATTTCATATCTCTCTTTGTTTTTTATGTCCTATATTAGCAAGGCGCACAAGGGCGTAAGCCACTATCTGCCTTTAGGTTGCAAAATTACGGAATTTATCCTAAATATGCAAATAATTTGCCAAAAATGCAGTACTTTACCGCTTTTTCTTTTCTAAACGGATAATTTTGCGTACCTTTGCGCAGCAAAGCGATGAAAATAGGCGTTTTTGACAGCGGTTACGGCGGACTGACTATCTTAGACAGAATCCGACATCAGTTGCCCGAGTACGATTATCTCTACTTGGGCGATAATGCTCGTGCGCCATACGGCTCGCACTCGTTTGAGGTGATCTACCAATACACTTGGCAAGCCGCACAATACCTGCTCCGACACGACTGCGCCCTGGTTATCTTAGCATGCAACACCGCCAGCGCGAAAGCATTGCGCACTATCCAGCAGCACGACCTACCCGCCTTGCGGCAACAGAGCGAGGTACCTAACATACTGGGGGTGATACGCCCTACTGTGGAGGAGGTACTATCGCTGACGCACAACGGACATATCGGCATCGTGGGTACACAAGGTACGATAGACAGTCTGAGTTATCCCATTGAGTTGCAGAAACTTTGGGCGACCGTGTCGGTTCACCCCTTTGCAGATTTGCAGATCTCGCAACAGGCATGCCCGATGTGGGTACCGCTCATCGAGGCGGGCGAACATCTCAATGCCGGTGCGGACTATTTTGTGGATAAGTATCTGACTGCACTCTTTGCGCAAGACCCACAGATCGATACTGTCATCCTCGGTTGTACCCACTACCCGTTGCTCAAGCCAAAGATTGACAGTTGGTTAGCCGCGCACCACCCTATCGCACAATCGGTTGCACAAGGCGATATTGTAGCCTCTTCGCTCGATGATTATCTCGTGCGCCATACGAGTATCCGTCAAGCCCTTTCGCTTGGTGGCAGTTGCCAATATCTCACTACCGAGTCGGCACAGAAATTCACCGATTCTGCCTCTGTCTTTCTCTCTCACCCTATCCAAGCCCAACACATCACGCTCTAATATTCGCAAAAACTTGCGGTGTATCTGCCAACAACCACTCTTATTGGCTAAAAAACGGACTTGCAAACAATGGTTTTTCTCGAAAAATATCTTGCAAAACCCTATTTTTTGCAATACAGAGATAGCAAAACGCACAAAAATATGCTATAAAACATATTTTCTTGCAGAATTATTTGGTGGTATCAAAAATATACCATATCTTTGCATCGTGTTTTTCATGGTATTAGATTTAAGGTTAAGTAAAAAAGATTGGGTTGTCGGGAGACAATCCTCTTTTTTTATATACTAATGCTCTAAGCAAGAACATTGATTATCCTATAATTATCCAAGGAATCCTCCAACAAAAAAGCCCCTCTTCTAAGAGGGGCGAGATATATTCCACAATATGTATATTCACATCAATATCAAGCACTCTTCGAGCAGTGCAATATGTATCTGCCTATTTTGTTGTCATTGCGCACAGGTTAGCCTTACTGCGCAAAGAAACACATTAGACGGCGGGTATCACCGTTAGCAGCAGATGAATAGCAAAGTGCATTAGTACTGCGCAGTGTCGTACACTTGGTCAGCAACTTCGCTTCCGGCGAGTTTCTCGATGAGGCAGAAAGCGAAATCGCTACTCAGTCCGGGACCTTTGGCAGTGATGATGTTTTTGCTTTCCACTACCAATCCGCCGATATAACTCTCGCCCAAATACTGCTCAAAGCCCGGGTAACAAGTGGCTTGCTTGCCCTTGAGAATACCCAACTTACCCAATACGGACGGTGCGGCACAGATAGCGGCGATGAGTTTGCCGGCATCGTTGTGCTGAACGAGCAGTTCGCAGAGTGCGTGGCAGTCGCCTAATTTGCTTGCTCCACCGGGGAGGATGAGCGTTTCTGCATCCGAGAAATCGATGTCCTCTATCAGTCCGTCAGCCTCTACGGCGATGTTGTGCGCACCCAACACCATCGCTTTGCCCGTTACCGACACGGTAGTAACCTTGATGTTAGCACGACGAAGCAGATCGAGCGTAGTAATAGCCTCTATCTCCTCGAAGCCATTGTCTAAAAACAAATAGTTCATAATCCAAGATGCATTGTATGCAGTTAGTTAAACTTAAACTTAAAGTTATAGGTGATTGTTCCTGTTTGTAGCGGTTTGTCGCTCTCGGAGAACTTGGCCTTACGCGCCGCCTCTAAGGCGATTTGCTGAGTGGCTTTGTCGCTGATAGTGCTGCCCCTTGCTATTTGGGCATCTTTCACTGTACCGTCTGCGCCGACCCTGATTTCAACCACCACTTTGCCTTCCTGACCAAAGGTAGCACTCGGTTTGGGCAGTCCGCCTCGCAGGCTTCGCCCCGCGAGCGACCAACAGTTTCCGCCCGATGTGCCATACCCTGCCACAGGGTTGCCTTTCTGTCCCTCGCCTTTGCTATCGCCGCTACCTTGTGCGCCTGCGGGGTTGTTTCCGAAGAGCGACCCCATAGCCGCAGCCTTGTCTTTGGCGGCTTTTTCCTTAGCACGCTGTTCGGCTAAGGCTTTCTCTTTGGCAATACGCTCCGCCTCTAATTGGGCAGCCTTGGCTTTCTCTTGGCGCAAGCGTTCAGCCTCCGCCTCTTTGCGGGCTTTCTCCTCTTTCTCACGCTGCCGCTGCAAAGCCAAAGTCTCCTCATCCTCTTGGGTCATCAGGTCGTTGTTGGTAGGTTTGGACGGAGCAGGCGGAGGTGCCACACTCTCCATTGGCACAGACTGTTGCTCGGGGTTGGGCTCGCTACCGCCAGCCTCTTGCACATCGCCAAAAGCGACCTCTATCCCCTCCTCTTCGGGGAGAACAGGTGCACCCATACTCACAAACCACAACAATAAGAACAGCAATAGCAACGCTATCACCATGCCTGCCGCTGCAATGATATTTGATTTCTGCTTGAGAGTCATTATCTCGAAACTGTCTGCTGTCTGTCGTAGGATTATCTGTTATCCTCTATCGCAATGCCCGTTTTTTAGTGGCACTTATTCTCATTTCTTGGTTGCCACCACCAGTTTCATCTTGTGTTGGTTGGCTATATCCAACACGCGCACTACCTCCTTGTAGGGGATGTCCTCATCGGCGTGAAGGGCAATGTACATGGTAGAGTCTTGCTGCTGCAATGTACTGAGATACCCCTCCAGGTCATCGGGATTGATAGGTTGCGCTTTGGCTTTGCCCACTGCCACAAAGTAGTTACCGAGATTGTCGATACTTACCTTGGCGACCACCTGTTTGGTAGCGGTTTTTGCTCGCGATTGCGGCAGATTGATTTTGATGTCGTTGGGCGATGACATCGTACTCGCCATCACGAAAAAGAGCAAGAGCAAGAATATCAAGTCGGTCATAGAGGACATAGCAAATGTTGCCTCTACTTTGTTTCGTCTTTTTAGAGCCATCGTCTTCTAATGATTAAATTATATCAAAGCAACGGAGTATCTCCGGCGGGGTTAGGTCTGCATTAGGTCTCGACAAACGCCGCACTCCAGCCGAGGGCGGTTGCTTTAACAAGATTTATGCGGGTTCGTTGAGCAAATCCATAAACTCCATGGTGCGTGCTTCGAGCAAGCGTACTACACGGTCGATACGCGCCACGAGCATATTGTAGGCAAACATAGCGAGGATACCTACTATCAGACCGCCTACCGTAGTAACCATTGCCTCGTACATACCCGTACTGAGGGCCGACATCTCGATGACGCCACCCGAGGTCTGCGCCATGTTGTAGAAAGTGCGAATCATACCGAGCACCGTTCCCAAGAAACCGAGCATCGGTGCACCGCCGGCGATGGTAGCCATGATGACAAGTCCTTTCTCGAGTTTGCCGACCTCTAAATTACCTACATTCTCTACAGCCACTTGCACATCTTGCATCGGGCGACCGATACGCGTGATACCCTTCTCAATCATATGCGAAGAGGGAGTGTCGGTCTGCTTGCAGAGGTTGAAAGCCGAATCGATCTTGCCATCGTGGATATAATCACGAATGCGATCCATGAAACTCTTGTCCTCTTTGGTAGCGGACTTGAGAACGACCATACGCTCAATAAATATATATATAGCCCAAGCCAATAGGAGCGCAAGGACAATCATAATCCAACCGCCGTATTGCGCCATTGTCCATAGGTTGATCGACTCTTCTACAGGTTGCTCTACTACGGGTATTTGCTCCGCCATGGCAGTGAGTGCCGTATCTTGTAAGAATAACATATTGTATTAGTGTTTTAACATTCTATATTCAAGCATTCGCGATAGCGGCGAATGGTCTCTTCTATCCCCAGATAGAGTGCATCTGCTATCAGCGCATGCCCAATGCTCACCTCCGCCGTCCACGGAAAAGCCTCAGCAAACGCACGCAGGTTGACGAGGTTGAGGTCGTGCCCTGCATTGAGCCCGAGTCCTAACTCTTTGGCTTTCTCCGCTGCGGGGCGATACATCGCTATGGCAGCCTGAGGGTTGCTTGTGTAGAGTGCAGCATACGGACCGGTGTAGAGTTCCACGCGGTCGGCACCTGCTCTGTGCGCATACTCCACCATCAGCGGGTCGGCATCCACAAACACACTCACGCGTATGCCAAAGGCATGGAAACACTTGATAAGCACTTGAAGCCGTTGCAGGTTAGCGCGTGTGTCCCAACCGTGGTTACTGGTGAGTTGGTCGGGCGTATCGGGCACGAGCGTAACCTGCGCGGGGCGCACATCCGTAACCAATGCCACAAAGTCGTCCGTCGGGTTGCCCTCGATATTAAACTCAGTGGTAACCAACGACTTGAGCGCATATACATCCGTCTTGCGGATATGGCGTTCGTCGGGACGAGGGTGTACCGTAATCCCCTGTGCACCAAATCGCTCGCAGTCTTGCGCAAACCGCTCCACATCGGGGATATTTCCCCCGCGGGCATTGCGCAGCGTGGCTACCTTGTTGATATTTACACTCAGTCTTGTCATCTAAGCACCCATATCAGGTACAATTTTTACGCTGCAAAGGTACAACATTTTTCGTGATTATGCAAACAAATTGTCCTCCGCACCGCAATTTATTGTACAACTTATTGATTTACTCGCTGCCCCATCAGCGTATAGAGCGTTTCTCCTCGGAGGATATAGACCTGTCCGTTGCGGATCAACTTACGCGCCCGGGTCGGTTCTGCTTGGGGAGCGTCGATAGCGGTGAACAACGATGTACCGCGGTAAGTAACCTTGATAGGCAGGCCGTTGGTGTTCTGTGCATCTACCGTAATCAGCAACTCGGCGTCTTTTCTCTCCACCGTAACCGTACCCGTTGCAACGAAGAAACAAGGCACAGTCATCCCCTGCTGCGTATAATCGCCACATACCGAACCCACTATCGTGTTGCTCATTATGCCTTGCCCGGCATTGACCGTACCTTGTGCACCCGAGGCGTCGATAGTGTAAGTGCCGACGGGAATAGTGGTTTCATCGTCTAACGCCTTGGGAAGGAACTCTATGTAGGTCAGTTTGCCCGACCGCGAGAGTGCCGTAAGCGACACATAGCCGTCGGTAGCAAAGTATCGAGCGTTGAGCGATACATTGTCGGCATCGGTGTAGTTCTGCACAAAACTGCCCGAGGTCTCATCGTATTGGATTGCCACATAGCGGTAGTTAACCGCCATACGCACTTGATACAACACAGTATCCGTACCCAAGATCTCTGCTTCTACGGCATAGTCTTGCCCTTGTTGGGTGATGGTAGCCGATGCGGTGTACATCATCACGCCCGTGGTGTCTGCACCGTTGATGACTCCTATATAAGTATAGCGCGGACGGAAATCACCCCGCTCGTATTCGCCCTCGGGTTGGTCGGTATAGACCTCCATCGCTACGATATAGCGACTGTCTTCGTTGTACATATAGAAAGTGCCGTCCTCGCGATAGTAGATGCCTTCGCCTTTTTGGCCAAAGGCAATCGACACCGTGTCTTTCGCCGTAGGGATAGTGAACACCAAGTGGATACGATAGAACTTATCGTCGTTGCCATACACCTCGGCATCTGCTTCGCGCACTCCGCCAACGGTATAGAGGTTCAGTTTGGTATTGACGCTCCTGATAGTCAGCCCCGTTTGGTTATCCGTTATCGTAGTGGATACCGTCTGCGCACCTTGGTAGATACCGTCCGCACCCGTACCTTCGCAAGCGATGGTGAGGGTATAGTCGTCGTTGCTGCCGTCGAGGAAGAAAGTGTTCATAAAACCGACAGCCGAGAGGTCGATAGAAAGGTTGTTGATAGCAATGTCTATGGTGTCGGTAATGGTAATCGGGTGGTACATCTGCAGGTGATACAAGACCGTATCTTGCCCCAGCAGCGAGATGTCGAAATGGTAAACACCATTCTCCAGCGTAACAACCGCCGAGCAGTCCATCGCATCCACAAAAGTAGAGTCTTTCTCATTCGGCTTATTGGGGAAACGAACGAAAGTGCTATACACCATCTCAAAGTCTTCCGAGGTGTAAGTACCCACGATATCCGTTGTGTATATCAATGCCGATGCGATAACCTCACCTTCTATCTCGCCGTCAATCACAACGCCCATAGAGCCCTTTTGCATATTGGCTTCGGGGAACACATACTCCACTGTATCTTTCGGCACAATCGCTTTCTCGAAACCCGTCAAGGTATAATGTTTGCCGTTTGCCTCTATCTTCGCATTCAGCGAGACACCTTCCGAGGCTTGCTCTATATGGAGCGAGGCTTTGGTATAGGCATATTGCTGCCGCGTACTCGCAGAATAGTCGTACATGTAGGAGTATTTCGCATTGAGGTCGCTTTCCGTAAAACTGCCCGACAGTGTCTCGGACGGATAATAGAAATAGAACACATACATCGAGTCCTTGTCTATTGCCCCCACATACCACGCGTCGGCATACCGCCGCCAAACGATAGCCGCCGTCTCTAAGCGGATAGTATCTTCATTCGCAGCGGCAGGCATACACTTTACACCCTGTATATCAAACATAGCAGGCAGCGTCTCGCCCGGCAGACCTACCGACAAACGCTCGTTTCTACTCGGCAATGCCCACACGGACAGCACCGCCATACAAACCATAAGCAAACTGAAAAATCGTTTCATAGACATTATATTATTGGATTACATTCTCCCGAATAATTGTTTAATCAGCCGGCACCTCACATACCAATGAGCAACATCAGCAAGGCTACTCACCCGCCCCGGCAGGCCTCCCACGCCAATTATTTTCCCTATTATACAAAAACAGCCAAGCGCGGTTTCCGTATGCTTGGCTTTTGTTGTTGCCTAACCAGGATTCGAACCCAGACAGACAGAACCAGAATCTGTAGTGCTACCATTACACAATTAGGCAATGACTTTCTTCCGAAAGCGTGTGCAAAATTACTGCTATTTTTTGATACTTGCAAATAATTCGCAAAAAAAATCACTTTTATTCCCCTTTTCGGCTCTACAAAGGCACCTTTGAAGGTCATTAAAAGAGAACTAATAGTGTCTGCAGAGAAAATTACATGTCAAATTATATGGCAATTATATGTTGTATATGTGCCCCCTCGGCTATTGCTCCAGCAGATAGGGCAGATACTCATCGCGGATATATCGGAAATCGGGTATCTCGCTTAGGATGGAACGGCATTCATCGATGGCTTTCTGCTTGTCGCCCGTCTTCTCATAGCACTGGGCAATACACATCCGCAGCGATGCATAGTTCCAAAGATAAGTGCAATCCATATTCTTGATAAATAGGTTTCGCGCACGCGTAAACATCTTCAGTGCCTCCTCCTTATCACCCCCGAAAGCCGATGGCGCATAGAAATCCACATTGGCTTTCAGCGTCAGTACGAACGGGTCATCGGGGGCTAACTCAGCCGCTTTCTTCACCAACTTAAACGACTGCAATCCCGCTGAGAATAGGCGCGATTTATTGAGCATAAAATCGTATGCATTCACAGACGACATATACATGCAGTAGCGTGCCTCCGAGATATGTCCGCTGCGATACTCGTCCTCCACATGCGTGCGAAAAGCCGTCAGATACTCATCTGCGCGTGGGTCTTTCTTCTCGATAGCCGTCGCAAGAAAGCCGTATTCATAGTTCATCAGCCGTTGTCGTTCGCCCACCGAGAGCGTCTGCCAATCGGTTGTGGTGATATACTTTTGCCATACCGACATATCTTGTTGCAGAAAGGCCTTGTATAGTTGCTCATCCGTGTACTGTGCGCAACACAGCAACGAGCAGAAAAGCAGACTGATAAGAAGTGTAGTTGTTACCATTGACTGTTGATTAGGATACGCAGCGCACAAGTAGGGAACAGCCGCCGCACATCGTAAATGAATAAAAACAGATAGGACTATGCAATATGTGTGCCAAAACAGCAATACGAATAGTTCAAAACGCCCCACATCTTATCAAAAGGTAATAAAAAATGAATATCCGATACATCCGCACGGCATACAAAGCAAGTATCAAGTACCCACTCTCTGCATTCCGCAGCAAAATAAACACTCAAAATCGCACAGAAAAACACGAAACACTTGCATATCTCACAAAAAAAGCGTATCTTTGCACGCTTTTTCCATGGGAAGAAGTTGGAAAGATGGCGGAGTGGTCGATCGCGGCGGTCTTGAAAACCGTTGACCTGCGAGGGTCCGGGGGTTCGAATCCCTCTCTTTCCGCAAAACAAAAATAGAGGCTAACACCTCTATTTTTTTTGTTTACATACTAAAACAAATAGCCGGAAATTGGCACTATCGGGATGTTTATGAGAGTGCATCAATGATCTTCATAATAATGATAGCCAAAATAATAAATGTCAACATATCATTCCCCCTTTCTTCCCCAAATGAAATACCATAATGCAAAAGCAATCAATCCTGTAATGAGAGCGTGCATACTATCTACACTAAATTCGTGTCGTGCGCAACTTCTAAATGGTTAATTATTCTATTCTGTGTAGATATATGACCTTAGGAACAGCAAAAGTAACCTTTATAATTAAAATTTGCACAAAAAGCAAAGAATAACTTCCTACTCAACTATAGATAAACAGGTTCGATACAAGGTATTATAAATACTCCTTTTATTTGCATAAGTCAGCATTTTCTATTAACTTTGCAGCGTTTTTGAGTACGCTCCGCAGCGGGGCGGCTCATTAAGGACTAAAACGGTAACATAGTGTTACTATTGTATCCACTAAATACTCAGTAAAAATGAAATTAGCAAAAGTATTGCCTATAGCATGGGCGGTGTGTATCGGTATAATCGGGTGCCTCGGTATGGCGGGGTGCAACAGCGATGTTGTTCCGCCGACTTCGCGCAAGGTAATCACCAACGACGCCACCGACATTACGGATTCGCGGGCGGTGTTGCATGGGGCAACCAAGATAGATATACGCACATACGAGTCGATGGAAATCGGCTTTATGCTCTCTGATACTCTGCAAGATATGAACCGGCGAGAGGGCGAATGCTACAAAGTGAACGCCATGGTGGGTGACGATTTTACCATAGAGATACACGACCTGCCCGCCAATACACCCTACTACTATTGCGCTTTTGTATTGCTCAACGACATACGGTACGAGTTCGGGCAAATCAAGACTTTCACCACTCTCCCGAGCGGCAGCAAAGCACAAGAGCGCACGGCAACCGCACACGCAGAATAAAGTGCGCCACGAGCCATGGCACATAATTTGATAGGTAAACCGCAAAGAACCTAAAAACAGATACGAGTATGAGAAAGATTAAAGCACGGTTAGCACTACGGCTCAACCTCCTATTGGGGGCTATCGTAGGTATTCTGACGGGTTGCGCCGGCAGCAAGAAAGCGGCTGACCACTCGAACGAGATAGTGGCGATGTACGGCATACCGATGGCGTCGTATCAAGTGAGCGGGACGGTACGCAATGCCGACCGACAGCCGGTACCGAGTGCACAAGTGGTGGTAAAAGGATACAAGAACTACGCCATCGGAGATACCATTCTCACCGATGAGCAGGGGCAATACAACGCACAAATAGAGGGCTGGCCCTGCGACAGCATCAATATAGTGGCTACCGATCCGCGGAGCGGGAAGGTCGACTCGGTGCAGGTGAAAGTCAAATACGACAAGAAGAAGGCGTGGAACTCCACCACCAAGCCTATCAAAGCCAATGTGCGAATCAAATAATCAACTTGCCTAAAAAGAAACAAAGATATGATACTATCGATGACCGGTTATGGCAAAGCCGAAAGCCAACTCAAAGAACACAAAAAAGTAATTGTAGAGATTAGGAGCCTCAACTCTAAGTCGCTCGACCTGAGTATGCGTCTTGCCTCGCAGTTGCGCACCAAAGAACTCGACATCCGCACAATCATCAGTCAGCGTCTGGAGCGAGGAAAAGTGGACTTGAGTATCTACTATCAAGATACCGCCAACCCCGAAATCGGCTTAGGTTTCACACCCATCAACCGTGAAGCGTTTGCGTTCTACTATACGCAACTCTCTGAATTACAGCAAGAATACCATATCTCAGAAGGCAACCTGCTCGATAGCGTCTTGCGTATCCCCGATGTACTCAAGCCGTCGGACGACTGCGCCGAGGCAGAAGAACAGGAATGGGAGATTGTACGCCACACGCTCAACCAAGCCATCGATGCTTTCCTCGCTTTCCGCACACAAGAGGGCGAAGCCTTGGAGCGTATGTTCACCGAGAAACTCGACGGTATATCCGCCCTGCTCGCCGAGGTAGAGCCTTTTGAGAAAAGCCGCATAGAGAAGATTCGCCAACACCTGCTCTCCAACTTAGACAAACTCGCCGAGGAAACCAAGCAAAAAATCGATATGAACCGCTTGGAACAGGAGATGATTTACTATTTGGAGAAACTCGACATCACCGAGGAGAAGGTGCGCCTCACCAACCATATCAAGTACTTCCGTGAGACGATGAACGGCGACGGCACGGGCGTGGGAAAGAAACTCGGTTTTATCGCACAAGAGATGGGACGCGAGATCAACACCCTCGGCAGCAAGAGCAACCAAAGCGAGATGCAAATCATCGTAGTGAAGATGAAAGACATCTTGGAGCAAATCAAAGAGCAAGTACTGAATGTGCTGTAAATCAGCCGTTAGCGTCTAATAAACCGACCGTTAGCACGCACAATAAAAGCCTCTCCCGCCATCACACGGGAGAGGCTTTTTTATATAGCCACAGCCATTACTGATACCTATTTCACTTTTCTGCCCATCAGGTCGTACCAAACACCATTGCGCACGATGTACACCACGCCATCAATCAGCACTTTGTGTGCAGGGGTCGTTACACCGTTGTCGGTGATTGTTTGCCCGATACCTTCGGCGAAATCGTAGTAGGCAGGTACCTCCGGCAGTGCCTGCGGTGTACCGGTATAGATTTTCAGTTCCCCGGGTTGCAATGTGATAGTTCCCGAAGCCGTACCGCCGGCGTAGTAGTCGTACCAAGTGCCGCTCGGCAGGGTAGCCGTCTGCGCTGCAGAAGCAGAGAAATTACCTACCACAAAGACATCGTTACCCCATTGGATAGTGCGCACCGCCTTGCCACTACCTACCTGCACGGCGGTAGGATTGCCCTCGAAGACCTCGGGCAGCAGGCGTGTACGCAACTGAATAGCCTGCGCGGTCTTCTGATAAGCCGCCATACGCACACTGCCCTCGCGGAACCACCCCGCACTCTCGGGACGCATCTTCGCTTGCATCTTCACTTCTTCTTGCACCTGCGCCGTGATACCATACGCATCTTTACCGTCGGTACCCCACTGCCCCGCTGCGTTTTGGAACTTCGAGTTGTCGTACCCCAATTCGGCAAAGTGGTAGAACATATGAGAGCCGTTGAGCAGTGTAGCGAATGCCATATTGAGCGGTACACGCCCTACACGCACCGCCTCATCGGTCTTCATATCGCCGTCGCCCCATTGTTTTGCCTTGAAGAAAGCACGCTCCTCATCGTGGCTCTCGGGATAGGACACATAGCCGTCTTGGTTAGCCTCAGCGAACGAATCGCCGTCTTTGAGCCACCCCATAGCCGTCTGCTCGAACGCATTGCAGGTGTTCTGCCAGCAGAGCATACCCGCCTTGATGAGTTGCGGACGGTCGGAAGCCATACTGCTGCCCCAATGCTCCAAAATCATATACGCATCTTCGGAAACAGCCTGTACGCCTTTGGCATAGTAGTCCTTGAGGTTGTCCACGGCGTTGTATTTAGGTCCGCAGATACCGTGGCTCAGGTCTAGACGATAGCCGTCGATCTTGTATTCGGTGAGCCAGTATTGGAGCGCACGGGTGAACATCGAGTGCGCAGGGGCAAAATCGTGATTCCAGTCCTCATACACATTGTCGGGGTGTGGTGCCGACACATTGAACCACGGGTTGTTCTTCAGGTCTGTGCCGTAGGGATAGAGTTTATTCATCGGGTTCAAGCCCGTAGCATGGTTGAACACCATATCGAGGATAACGGCGATACCGCGTTTGTGGCACTCGTCGATAAAAGTCTTCAGTTGCTCGGGCGTACCGTATGCCTTATCCAAGGCGAAATAGTGGTTGGGCGAGTAGCCCCAGTTCTGATTGCCGTCGAACTCATTAACGGGCATCAACTCCACGGCATTAACGCCTAAATTGTGCAGGTAATCCAAACGCTCCATCAGTCCTTCTATATTGCGGAACGGCGTATGGTCATACACCCACAACTCGTAGATAATCAGGTTGTTCTTGTCGGGGCGTTGGAATCGGAGCGTTGCATCCGACCACGCAAAAGGTTCTTTGGCGGTCTGTATGACGGTTACATAGTCGCGTCCCTTGGCGGGATAGTCCATTAGGGTCGGGTCTATCTTGCGCGGCTCGTATTGGTCGTCGGGATGAAGCAATTTCTCGGAATAGAGGTCGGAGATATACTTCACCACACCATCTGCACGCACTACCACATACTGCATGGCATACTCTTGCTTGGGGGTGAGGTCGGAGAGGGTAATCCAGAAATAAGCACTGTCGGTGGCTTGGGCGAGTTGGTAGTCGTTGCTGATAGTCCAATCGTTGAAATCGCCTACTACAAACACATGCTGCGCCGGTTCGGTCTTGCTTGCAGCGTAGGTGCAGAGCGTTACCTTGGTAGGGTCGGCTGCATCGTAGTAGATACCGTTCAGCACTCCGGCGGGGCGATCGGCTTTTCGGGGAGCGGCAGGCACGCAGGTAAACGCCTCTGCCACAGCCTCCTCGGTGGCGGTCTTGGCTACCAACTGAAATGCATAATTACCCTCGGCAGGCAGCGTGGCGGTATAGGTCATCTCCGTGCCGGTAGCAGACTGCACCTCCTTACCATTGAGGCTGAGCGACAACTCGGCAGTCTGCGAAGCGTGGCAACGGAGGCTCACCGCCGTACCTACGCTTGCTATCTCGGGTAGGTCGGTCTGTATCGATGCCGCCAAACCGGCTTCTGCCAAGTCAACAAAGATGTCGCCGCCTTCGGCAGTCTTTCCTTCTGCACCGCCGCTCTTACCATCGTTGAAGACAAACACCATCTTCTGTATCTCCTCCGTCTCGGGGCAGCCATAGTAGGTGTAGATATCGGGGGTGATGAGCAACTGCCATTTGCCGTCCACAAGCGTCATAGCGGGGTCGGTCTTCTGCCAGTCGGTAGCGTACTTCCAGTCGCTCGCCGTCTTGCTTTCAGAGGTAATCAAACCGATATGCGCATAGCAGGCAGTGGCTTTAGCCATGCCTTGGTTGCCCTTGTTGGGATTGAAGATAATAGTGATTTCGCCTTTGTAACCTTTCTGAATAATCGCAGGAATGGTACTCACTTGCGCTTGTAGCAATGCGACACCGAGCAGAAAAAGGTTTAGGCACGCAAAGCGCAGAGATGTCCTAAAGAATGTTTTTCTCATGGTACAAAAATAGATATTGATTAGTAAATATAATATAGTTTGTGGCGGTTTATGCACATACCATACATAAACCGCCACAAAGGTACACAATTTTCCACAAATACGCAAGAGCGGAGACTCCGTAAATGACCCTATAGTAGGCACAAAGCCTCCGTTAACGGTTAATTAGCCGTTAATGGCTTGCTCTGTTCTCCATTAAACCCCTTAGTTGGTCGGTACCGGTACCGGTTGGACCAGTTAATTCCTAAAATATACACACCCGCCCGCGCGTGCGGGTGTGTATTTACAAAATCAGCCGGTCATCCGGTCCTATTGGTACCATAAACGCCAAATGATCAACCTTTTTTAGGACACCACAAAATAGCAAAATGTAAGCGGATATCGAAGAAATACTGACAAAATGATAATAGCAAAAACTCGGTTAGGTCTCGACGAGGTTTCGACAAGAACTCGACAAAAACAGGAGAAAGGCGTTTTGACAAAATGATAGTTTCTGCGCAATACAACAACAAAACATTAATTGCCATATAATTAGCCATTAATTTTGTTCTCCGTGTAGTGTCTTGGTTCTCCGCTAATTGGTGATTAAACATGTAATTACCATGTAATTAGATATTAATTTTCTTTCTCCACAAAGGTTTTCTGTTCTCCGTTAACGATTAAACATGTAATTACCATGTAATTAGACATATAATTTCTTGCACTGTATTGTCCTGTTTTTTCTCCGTTAAAAGCCATTGTAGAAGCAGTAAAAAACAGAACAGAAAGTCTTGTTTTATTGGAGTTTCTGTTCCAAATTTGACTGCGATGGTACAATTTGATAAATGGCAATTACCTAATTAGATATGTAATTGTGCATTCATCATTATGCATTGTTTTGGTTCGTTAAAACATCGCATACCACCGTGAACCATATTCCGTTGTCGGTTAATGAGCCGTGAAAATCTATAGGGGTTAGGCTTACCGACATACGAAAATCCCCCGCAACCTCCTCATAAAAGGAAGTAGCGGAGGAAATTCTTGCACCGAGATATTACCAGCAGAAAGCAATAGATGCTCCTAATCCGTTCTGACCTGTTTGACGGATTTTTTCATCGAAATCCTTTCTATAGAAATGAAAATCGTAGGTATAGTGCACTCCGATATTGAGGGCGTAGTCGGCACTCACAGGAAAGGCGAACTCAACGCCTGCCGTCAGAGGAACGGCAAAGAGCATACTGTTTCGCTTAGAAGCAAAAGAGAATGGAGAGAGCATCATACCTGCCGTAATGCGGGGTATCAGGTAGTATTTGCCTAATTGGATAGGTAGTTGCCCACCTAATGTAACACCCAAGAAAAGCGAGGCTTTGGTCTGCGTAATCGTGTCGGGCGGCGTATCACCACTCTCATCATCGGGGTATTGCAGTTCTTTCACCTGCTCCCATCTGCCGCCTATATGCACCTCGCCTACAGCATACTTGATGGCACGCGAATAGACACCCTCTACCAATTGGTCAGGCGATAGGAAATTGGTGTAACTTATGCGGACTGCATTCGTCATTTGGTAAGCGTTGTCAATGCCATAGGTGGTATTTTTGCGTGTGTTACGCTCTGAAGCAGCCGCCTTACGCGTAGCAGGGGCTTGCGTAGCATCTTCGTCATCACCATGGTCGGCCGATGTAGCGATAGCACCTTCGCCCGCAGCCATCGCATCCAAGATATAGGCAATATCGGTCGTCTTAAGGTTGCCGCTTGTGATACCATCTGCCACTTCCGGGTTCTCTGCAAAATGCTGTGCAGCCTGACTACGGCGCGGGTTCCACGATTGGTTGGTAAATAGCAGTACGGCTTTGTCTTCACCGCTCTTGAGCAAGTAGTGCCGTACGGTAGGAGCCGTGCCGTTTATGCCGGTTACTATACCATATAGTTCGCCGTTGCTGCTGTTGATTGCATAGTAATCGCCCATTTGCAGCACTGCGCCCCAACTGCTGCTACACTCCAATAAACAGATGCGTGTCTGTGTGCCGGAGCCCACTTCTACCTGTAAGGGATACAGATAGCCCACATTGTCGGGGTGGTTCTCGTGCCACAAAGCAATAGAAAAGATGTCTTCTGTAGGCAGTTTTTCCCGCTCTTTGTGCTTAGGGTCGTTGCTCACAACAATAGCGGAAGACCCCGGTCCGGGGATGGCAATACCGCTGTATTCTACACTCTCACCATTGCGAAAATGAATGATACCCGGGTAGAATGTTAACCTGGCTGCCGACAGAGTCAAAGGCAATACAGCCACCAGAAAAAGAAGTAGTTTTTTTGTCATACGAAGATATTGATTGAGTTGAGAAAATGCAAACGAATCTATGCAGGTTGCTTACTTGCGAATACGCTTAGTCGCTTCAATATACTGCTTTTTTGTCAGTTCGGGGTAAGTGATAGCCACTATTTTGCGTTGTCCCTGCATATCGCCCCAAGTGATGTCAAAATGCGCATTCTCGCCCCCTGCAAGTGCAAAACGCATGGCATCAAATGCCCAAACAAGGCGGAGTATATCCAATGCATCGGTGCGGTCGATCTCGAGCAGTGTCTGTTGGTTGGTATAGCCCATACACTCTAATACCGCCGTCCAATCTTCCGCACTGCGGGTCATCAGATAGTCCACCGACAGAGCCTCCGAAGCCAACACATAGTCTTCCCGTATCAGTTGATTCCACTCGGCAGTACGCTCGGCATCCGATTTCGGTTCTTGCTCGTTCCCGTAGAGCAGAAAGTGCCGGATGGCACTCAGAGGAATCGCGATACCCACTCCATCGCGATAGCCGGCCTTCCAAGTATTGATACCCACCACGGAGTAGTCGCCCGCCTCGTTCTTGCGCAACAAAGGACCACCGGAACTGCCGGCATCGAGGGGAGCAGTATGTTGGATAGCGGCTTGTTGCCTGCCTAAGAGTTCTTCACGATAGAGTTCGCTGTTGCTCACTGTACCTTGCGTGATTTGCCACGAGGGGTCATCGCCAAGGGCGGGAAATCCTGCCGCCCATACCTCGTCAGCGTCCTGCACCGGGGTGTCCGACAAGAGGATAGGCACCAAGCCTAACGAATCGGGCAGGGCTATCATAGCCATGTCGGTGAGCGGACTGACAGCCACCACGGAGCAATGGCGAAAGGTGGTCTTTTGCTTGCCGTTCTGCACTATCACTGCGACCTGTCGGGCAGGACCTACTACATGTCGATTGGTGAGCAGCACAAGAGAGTCGCCCCGTTGCACCACGACCCCGCTGCCCGAAATGCCCCTATTGTATGCCATCAAAGCACGCGATTCGCCACGGAAACCCGAACGGGAAAGGGGAAGCGCATATTCTGAGAAAAAAGACCGCATCTCTGCATATTCCGGTTCTACCAACACGACGCTCTGCTTCAGATTAGCCGCCATGACGGGACTAAAAAAGAAAGATAGACATTGTACGCAGACTATGCAGATAATCAAGAAAAGAAGCCGTGAATTATAGTTGGACATAATTATTTTATTTTTACGCTGCAAAGTTACACATTTTTTACCAAATGCACAACACTTGCGCAGATAAATAAACCTCGCAAGACCATTTATTTTAAGATTGTTGCGACCTACCAAAAATATCGAAAGCACTTTGGCACAGCAGAAACCATAACGCTCCTATACGAAGAAAGGGAGGCTCGCGCCACCCTTTCTTATCATCTTTGCGGAGTTTGACCGCCATATCGAAATATCTATATCGATAGTGAGATGGTTCTCAGTCTATCGGCGGCGTTACCGCACACGGATTTTTTGCCCGATTTGAAGCAGAGAGGTCTCTTTGATGCGGTTCATTCTGCAAAGAGCCGACACCGTAGTATGGTATCGTTTGGCAATCGCACCTAAGGTATCACCTTGTTTCACACGATGATACTGCGCCTGTTGCACGGCTTTCAGTTCGGTACTATGCCCAAAAGTGGACTTCTTGGTCATCAAGTAGTCCTCCGGGTAACGAATCTTACCTTCTGCAAAATCGACCAGCAACTCGGGGTTGATAGCGTTGCCTAAGTAGCGTATCTCGTAGTGCAAGTGGCTGCCCGTGCTGCGCCCTGTGTTGCCGCCCAAGCCCAATACCTCGCCTGCGTAGATAGGTTCGCCTTCGTCAAACAGCGGGCGCGACAAGTGTCCGTACACGGTTTCCAGTCCGTTGTTGTGGCGGATGACCACATAGTAGCCATACCCGCGCGGATCCCAACCTACGATACGCACCTGACCATCCCACGACGCACGGATAGAGTCGCCTATCTGCACTTTCACATCCGTGCCGTAGTGGAAACGATACTTGCGGAAGCCGAACTTAGAGGTAACGTACCCGCGCATAGGGCGTTGCCCTTCGGGGACAGGCGTATTCACCACAGGCATCACATATCCGCGCATATCTATCCGGATACTATCTCGCAGAGAATCAATGGGTGTGGCATACGGATTGACCCGTGCAGAAGTCCAGATATGCTTATAGATACTATCCGCAGGGTGGTCTATCTGTGATAGTTCGCCCATCGTGGCAGGTAGCAACTTATACAGACATTCGCCATCGTTGGTGATGACCACCAAACGCCTCGGCAACATATCTTGCGCACAAGCGACAAAGAGTGTATCGCCGGTGATATGCGTTTGTAGCCACTCGGGGATACCTACATTCTCCACCTCTATATCGTCCAACGAGCCGGGTTCATCGCCCTCGCTATCGAGCAAATCCATACTATCCTCCGCTGCCACGGGGATAGTATCGGCAGGCACTTCTATCTGTGCTCTTTTATTGGGGCGTTTGGCGGAAAGCGTAAGGGGGAGCAGTATCAGCAAGAGCAGCAATACTCGCCGAGCATTGCGCAAAAAGAATCGGCTGTTGCTCATTGGGCTACCTCCTCTGCTACGGGTGTTTCTGCCGGTGTATCAGTTACCACTTCCTCTACCACCTCTTTATTAAAGCAAGGCAGCGGACTGGGTAACTTACACCAATTCAGCAGGTTAGCCAACCACAAACCCAGCAATACTACCAATACAGACGCTACCGAGATGAGCCATTTCTGCCAAGCGGGCATACCTTTCTTGACCAGCGGATCTACCAACTGAAGCATCGGGAACTGTGCCTGCTGGGTGAGCGTAGTACCAAACATCACACTCACGACGGCATCGGCGTTGATTGCCCAGCCGTTGGCATTGAGCAGGGGAGTTAGGTTGCGTTTGCGCAGTTTGATCCACGCCATAATCATTGCGGGGCCACTGATGACGAGCATCAAACCAATAATCGCCAAGATAGGCATATACCAACCCTTCTCTGCCAGGTCGCCAAAGCCCTTGCCCAAACTGGTGAAGAAAGCACCGATGTAGCCGATTGCCATACCGAAGGCAGCAAAGATACCGGCGAACTTAGCAATATCGAATGCCTGCACTTTGTTATTCTCCTCGGGTGTCTTCTTAGCATTCTCTTCTATCTTGGCGGTAGCCTCAGCAAAGGCCTTGTCGTTCTTCTCCGATGCAGATTTATTGATGAGGTTGGAAATCCAATCGCCCAATTTGCGGTAGGGACTCCAAAATGCCTGACTGATAGAAATCGGGTTGTCGATGATCTTCGTTACCACGGCATCCCAGTCGTTGCCCGCATTGTCGTAGAAGAGAGCGTTCTTTCCTACTTTCAGGTTGCGGATATCGCCGATAGTCATCGCAGCCACAATCTGCATCTTCTGCCCCAGTTTCTTACTCTCGCAATCGCAGTAAATCAAGAACATCCCGCTCTGCCCGGCTTGCAGGTTGTGCTTGCCTATGTCGCTCACGCGCACGCATAGCGTGCACGCACGCTGATCAATAATAAGCGTTCCGGCTTGAAAGATGGCCTTGATGTTCTGGCGTTTGTCGTAGAAATCCTCAAAGGTAACAAAGTTACGCAGCAGTCGGTAGAAATCGCGGCTGAGCAAGAGCAACTTACGCAACGGTTTGTACTGTGCTTGGGCTGCACTCAGGGCGGCGGCGTTCGCATCATTAGCGGCTGCCACACCGGCCTCGTACGCCGCAATCTTACTGCCCATCTCCGCAAACTCCTCCTCCGTCATTCCTGGTTTAGGGGCGTCTTCGGCTATTGTAGCCAAGCCTATCTGCTGCAGTTTAACCTGCTCATAGTATGCTGCATACTCTGCCTGCTTGGCTTTATAGGCGGCTATCACATCGCCTGCATAAGGTACCTCGGGAGCAGGCTGAGCCGTAATGCTCACCCCGGCAATAGCCGCATCTACATCGCCCAAGGATACTCGCTCTTTGTCGCCTGCCACCTGACGGGCAACGCTTAGGATACTCTCATCGGCGATGTTATCCAATGCCACCTCGCTCTTGCCTTCTAAGAGGCTGTCGGGGTTGCGCAACACGCTGCAAAGCCAATCGGCTGTTTGTACCACTTCTTTCACACGCAACTTACCATCGCCGTCCAAGTCGATAAGCGACAGGCTCTCCTCGTTGATTTCCAATCCGGTCGTAGGGCAAGACAGCACGGTCCACATCTTCTGATCCAACTCACCCAAATGGCGAATATCCTCGCCCGATTGAATCTTCACACGCACGCTACCGCCCACATTCGCAAAAGTCCAATTATACTTCATCTCTCTATTGTTTTACTTTTTTGAGCCTGCAAAGGTACTCATTTTTCCGCAATTACGCAAGAAAAAACGCACGCTCTAATACAACGGATACCGCCGGCCTTGTTTCGGCGGGCGGTATCCATAGACTATGTAGGTTTTTATAAACTACTCAAATACAGCGTAGTAGGTAGCGTGGTTGCTCACCGTCTTGCCCTCGGCGTCGGTAAACAAGTCCGCAGGATTGACAAACGGGTCATGGTAGTCTTTCTCCGTTGTCCAACCGATCAGGTGCATGCCCTCACAGGGCGTAACCGTTGCCGTAGGCATCTCAAGCGGCGCCCCTGCCACCTTGTACACCTTGCTCTCTATAGTCTCGCCGTCGGCTACCCAATTCACCGTATAGCCCAGGAACACATCCTTGTAGGTGAGCCTAATCACCCCATTCTCCTCACGGATATCCTTCAGCGGAGTACCCGGTATCTCTGACCATAAAGTAACATTGCCTATGCCGGGGAAGGGGTCGCGCGCTTGACCAATCTGTGTGGTAAACCCGCTGGCCGACTCCACGGTGTAACGCGGATAAGAGGCGGTGTTGTTCGGTGTATTGTTGTCCCACGCCGTCTGACTATAGTCCACATACCACACAATCATTCCGTGTCCCGGCAGATATTGGTCCCACCCCACTTGCTGGCGGTTCTCGATATAGTAGTTAAGTCCCTCGGTGGTAGCCGATTGCAATGTTCCGGCCGCATTTATCTGGTAGGCTTGATAATCCGCCGAACCGGCAGGGTAGAGCGTCAGTCCCTGTCCGTCGCTACCGGGATTAATCGGGGTAGCCCAACCGAAGAAATATTTCTCAAACGCACTATAGTTAGGCGGACAGCACCCATCGCCGTTGTAACTGCCACTATCCATTATATCCCAATTGCCGGGAGTTCGTTTGTTTGTATAGTTGTTTCCGTAGTCGGTGTCATAGAAATCCGGCAGTCCCAACACATGTCCGAACTCGTGGCAGAGCGTACCGATTCCATTGCGGTCGCCCGTCCGCCCGTCCAACTCGCCCGAGCAGGCATAGTTGTTGATACTCAGCCCGTCCACCTTACATTGGTCTGCCGTATAGGTGCAGTTGCCATAATGGATAGCCGACTCGATATTCCAGTTGTGCGGCCAAATAGTCTCCGTTTCCTCGCTGTCTGCCTCACCCTTGCCGGCATAGATGACATATACAAAATCCACCTCGCCGTCGTGGTCATTGTCGTATTGCGTAAAGTCCACTCCAAACTGCGATTTTGCCAACTTGCACGCCTCTATCACCATATCACCGGGGTATTTGTCATTACCCTCTGCATCATTCTCGCCATAGTAAACCGCTTGCTTGGTGAGCGTTATAGGACCTACGACATCAAACGTCGGTGTGTATGCCCCGCTCGACTGGTCGATAAAATACTTGCGTGCCGACCCGTAGGAACCGCCGTAGGTATAGTTCACGGCATTCATCATCGAGTCCATCTGCGCCTGCGTATTACCCGATTGGTATTTAGTGTCGGCAAAATTAACTAAGATAAACAATCCGCGCGGTGCCAGGTTAATACTGCCCATGCGACGCACGGGCGCACGGTGTGCCTTAGCCCGACGCGCACGGATAGTCTCCGCCGTCGGTTGTGCCTCCACCACGCGCCAGTAGCCCTCGGCGTCTTTGCGCACTACCTCACCGGCACGGTTGGTGTAGTAGTGATACACCTCATCGCCGTTCTGCTGCACCTCTATCGTGCTGCCGTCGGGCTGTATCTTCGTCTGCCACCCGCGATAAGCAGGAACGGCATTTATGCTGATAGCCGTGGCGAGTGCCAAAGCCGACAAAAGAATTCTGCAATTCATATCTCTTAGTCCGTTTAGTGTTTATTGCCCAATACATCATACATCACCTCGCCCACCTGTATATATAAGGTGTTGTCGATGATTACCTTGGTGGCTTTCTCCTGTAGCGTGGTCTCCTCTATGCCGCTCCCCGTGTTCTTCCACTGTGCCACCAACACCACATCGCCTTCGGGCATCGTGAATACATCGCCCAGCTGATAGGTCTTGCCGTCGTAGAGCCAACCTAAGAACAGATAGCCTTCCTTGGTCGGCTGCCCTTTCGAGAGTGTGATTTTCGTACCCGCTGCATAAGCAATCTCCTCGCAGCGAGTGGTCTTCTCGGGGTAGCCCTCATATACAAAATCATACTCTTTGTAACTCTTGCGATACAACGCAGGCAGCAACATCGCTTTGTTGGTGTTAGAAGTGTAGGTCGTAAAACGAGGGGCATTCTTGTTGTACAAGAACCGCCCATAGTCCTTGCCGGTCGATTCGATAGTAGCCCGACCGTCGCTCACGCTGATTGTCCAGGTGTGTACATAAGCGTCCCATACTACCGCTCTTGCACCTGTCGTGCCAAGCAGTTTACCATCAGCATCGGCAAGCGTCCATTTGCCCGCTTCGCCGCCAAGGGTCAGCACCAGCGCATTGCCCTCCGAGGTCATCGTCGCCTCGTCTTCCGAGAATGTGGCTGATACCGAAGCGAGTATCTTCTTGCTGCTATCCAAATCGCCTGCCGCAGTGCCTTCCGACGGGCAGGCTATCACCAAACGATCTCCCGCACGCAACTCCGACACATCGGTTACGCGCGTCCAGCCGTCCGCCATGCTTGTCGCACATATCGCCAGTGCCACAAGCCCTAAAAGAAAGTGTTTTTTCATATATAGTTTAGTGTCTTTATATCCTCAGTTTCGTACTCAGTATCCCATAGTTCGGCACTTCATACCCCCGGGTTCGTCCTTAGTACCGAATACCGCCAATGGGTACACGCCAAAAGCCTACAAAGGTATAGTAAAAATCGAACATACACAAGCCCCGGCCCTCAAATTGCAGCACTTTTATCTTATACAATGTCTAAATTATACACTCTTAACTACTCCCCCACCCCGCATCCCCATTATGCATTATGCATTGAAATACCCATTCTTCATTCTTCATTATGCATTGAATTACGCATTGACAAAGTACCGTCTATGACGGACTATATACATAAGATATACATAGGATATACATAGGATACACATAGGATATACATAGGATATACATACCTTTATAAGGGTTTTCTCTACACTCTAACCATTCCTACTGCCCCAATAATGCAATCGCTGCATTCTCTGCATTCGGGACAAAAGAAATAGTTTAATGGAGAACTTATACAATGCAGAATGCATAATTATATGTCTAAATACATGGTAATTATATGTTTTCTCTTGTTTCGCTGTGTACATCCCCCTCCCATGGTGGGGCTTGGGGAGGTCTTTAACGAAGTATATGGTTTGCATAGAGAACCCATACAATGCAAACGCTAATTTAGTTTTTGGAAATTCATAGCCTAATAGTATTAGATGTTTTTGGATTATTTTTGAATGTATTATTGAGCGTTTTTGTTTGAGAATTATGGAAGTATCAATATGCATAATTAATGTCTAATTACATGGCAATTATATGTTTCCTTCTTGTCCCCGCTTAGCAAGCCCCCTCCGGGGGAGGTCAATTATGCATTATGCATTCTTCATTATGCATTAACTTACGATTTGCTAACCCGACATAGCAAAACACACAAAAACATGCTGTAAAACATATTTTTCGCACAATTATTTGGTAGTATCAAAAATATACCGTATCTTTGCATCGTGTTTTTCATGGTATTAGATTTAAGGTTAAGTAAAAAGATTGGGTTGTCGGGAGACAATCCTCTTTTTTTATACACACCTCTTCCCTTACCGTACACCTCTTGCCTAAACAACAACTAATATATTAGTGCAATGAAAAAGATTTTCTCTTTTCTCTCAGTCGCCCTGTTGGCGATGAGTCTCTCCGCTGAGACTGTTACGCTCACCATGAGCGAGTTTTCCGATACCCCGTTCACCTCACGCGGTATCACTGTCAGTGCCACCGACGGAACTGCGGCCAAAACAACCTTTATAAATGGCGAGTTGCGCCTCTACGCAGGTGCTTCGCTCACTGTTTCCACTTCGGTCAACCACATCACCGCTATCGAGTTTGAGTTGTCCGACAAAGGCAAACAGCGTTTGGCAGAGATTACATCCGATGTCGAAGGTGTCAGCATTGTAGATGCACAGAGTGTATCGTGGGCAGGCAATGCCACAAGCATCACTTTCACCGTGGGCGACAAAGCCACACACGGCACCGATGGGAGCAAGAAAGCCGGACAGTTAGATTTCCTCACCCTCACTATCACCACCGATGGCGAGCAACCCGCTGACCCCGAACCTACCACCGAAAATATCACTTTTGTCGGCGGAGAGATCGACGCTGAGTATGCCGAATTTGGCTTTGCCTACCTCATGCTATTCACCTTTACCGAGTGGAGCGAACCCGATGAAGAAGGCTATGTCAATCCCGTAGGCGATGGTATCATGTTGCAACTCAGCCTCTACATCGGCGACTATACCGACCTCAGCGGCACTTACACGATCGCTGACGAGAGCATCGATGCCGACTATTCCTATATGCTGTCTATCGCCGGAACGGATACTACGGAACTCACTTTCACCTCTGCTGAACTGACGCTCAAACTCGTTAGCCGCGAAACATCCGAGATAGCAGGTTATGTCGCATCCACCTACGAGGTTAGTTTCACCGGCAAGGCAAGCAATGGCATAGTTTACACCACCAATCAGACCATCGAGTTCGATACCTACGAGCCGATAGAAGAGGCCATCGACCAAGTCAAGGACAATGCCGACAATGCTAAGTCTGCTAAGTTCCTCCGCAATGGTCAAGTGCTTATCCTCCGTGGCAACACCCTCTACACCCCCGCCGGTGCAGCCGTCAGCACCATCGACACACCCGCTACCGCCAGCCCCATCCGCTAACCCAAGCATCAGCAATCAATCTGCTAATACCGATACAAGCACAAGCAGATAAATATCAGTGTAGATAAGTATCAGTATTACAAGCAGATAAGCAGTATCATATACGAATCCAAACCCAAGAGGGCGTCTAACCATTCTTAGATGCCCTCTTGTTTTTTGCCCCCTCATAATACTTTCCCCAAAAAGCAGCCCTGCATCTCCCGCGACACTGTCTTGTATCTCCCGCAAAGCGTTCCTGCTGCGGGCTTGTCAAGCCCGCCTACATTCTGACAATTTTCACAACCTGCTTAGCCAAATTATGCTCAACAACATACAAACAGCCTCTATTACCAAAAGATAGTAAAATAAATTTGTATAGTTTCAAAAATTATTGTACCTTTGCAACCGAAAAGGACTAAAATGGACTACAAGCGTGTAGCCGACTTTTCAACCGACATATTTTTAGCGTTTGCTATTTGTTTGTAAACACTCTGAAACCTGAGAAATTTCATTTGGTGTACCTTACCGACAAATAAGCAAGCGTCTGCGTGTAGCGTAGGCGTTTCTTATTTAGTAAGGTAGGTTATCTCAGGACCTCAGAGTGTAGATAAGAAACATCTACGCTCTTTTTTGTATATTTCTTTCTCAGACGCTACTATATGTCCCCCATTTTTTTAACCTTATCGGATTTGCAAAATATCGAAAAGGACCAAAAAGAACTTTGTGTACCTACAACAAATACACTACCTTTGCATTCGAAACTGCAAATGAAACACACAAACGACATATCGCAGGCAATCGGCCGTTTTAAGCACAATCTGGGGCGCGTCTTTGATGACAATCTGCACACCAAGCAATGGCAAAACATAGTGGATTATGCCATCATAGGTCTGATTTTGCTCTCTACATTGGAGGTCTTTCTCTCCACCTACGACAACATAGTCACCCGCTACGGCACTTGGCTCAAAGTGATCGACTATTTCACCACCATCGTCTTTACCATCGAAGTTACCCTCCGAATATGGGCAGCAGACGAACTCTCGCCCAAGTACAAAGGTCTCTGGGGGCGCGTGCGCTATTGTTGCACCTTTTATGGCTTGATAGACATCCTTTCCACCTACCCTTTCTACCTGCATTTCTTCCTACCTGTCCCGTATTTGGCGCTCAAGGTGCTGCGTATTGCCCGCTTGCTGCGTATATTCCGCTATGTCAAGGCGTTCAACATTCTGAGCCGCGCCTTGCGGTCCAAGAAAAACGAGATGGTCGTGTCGTTGGAGTTCTTGTGTATCATCACCGTCATCTTGTCGTTTATCCTGTTCTTTGTGGAGCATGAAGCGCAACCGGATGTCTATGCCAACGGATGGACTTCCGTCCTATGGGCTTTTGCACAATACATCGGTGACCCCGGCAATTTCGCCGACACGCCACCCATCACATTTTGCGGACGTATCATCGCTTGTATCATCGGTATCTTGGGTATCGCCATCTTTGCAGTACCCGCTGGATTGGTGGCATCTGCTTTCTCGGAAGTAATGGAGAAAGACGAGAAAAAGGAAAAGATTGCTGCTTGGGCAAATACACTCCACTTTGCCTTCGAACGGAAAATGGATCGCCCGACGGGGGTTCAGGTTGTCCCAAAATATGCCTCTATTGTTGAGATACAAGCACGGTTGGGACTCAAAGAAGACGAGATATTGGATGCCGTAGCCGCTTCCGATGATTTCCGCCTCATCAACCTCTCCGCCACACGCCCCACCGAGGAGCACCCCGAAGACCAACTGGCAGTGGAACATTTTGCCATCAACACCTGCTACGGGCAGTGTATCGACCGCGGTTCGCGCATCACCATTTTCTCGCCGAGCAATATCACTGATCCTATGGTCGGTTGGTGGGCGTACTATCTGGCTAAGATAGGCGGCTTCAATTTTGTCAGCCGCGAGTTGGGCGAGTCGCGTCCATACCGCTCGTTCTTTACCTACAATCCCGACACTGCAGATGCCGCACAAAAGGCTTGTATGGCAGACCTCAACCGCTTGGCAGACTGCGAAGATAAATGGGTTTTATCTGTCCTCACTGCAAGCGGAGCATTGGAACCCGACTATCCTACGCAATTTCATTTCTCCTATGGAGGCAAAAAAGGCGACGAGACATACTCCGACCCGAACATCACCCTCCACGACATACCGCTTTTTGATGCATTCTATTCCGAGTTCGCACAACAGATGGAGCAGACATACCACCTGCATACCGACCGACAGCGTTACCACAACAACGCCGCCAATGCCTATTTTGCACGCCATTTAGCACATAGCCCGAATGCTTTCGTCTTGCGCGTAGCATGGAGTATCATGGCTTGGGACAACCGCAGTATACTGATAGCGCAGGAGGTGGCAACTATGCTTAACCGGTATATTGAGCACCGCGATACGCCTACTGACCCCGAACTGAAAACCAAAAACATCGGCTACGCCGACTATACACGATAGGAGTAACCTGAAAAGCCTGTAAATGAGTAAGGAAAACAACTAAAACACACATACCATGAGTTTAGAGTATTACAAAAAGCAGATGGTGGACCTGCGTGCCCGCCTCGCAAAAGAAAAAGAAGCCAAGAAACGTGACAATGAGCGTTATGCTGATTTGGTAAAAAGCGCATCTACAACGGATAGCAAGGCCTATTATCGTCGGCAGAAGATTGACCATGCCGCCTCGCATGACCGCAACATCGAGAGTATCAAACGGCAGATAGAATCCTGCAAGGACAGCATCGCCCGCGAGCGCAAGAGATAATGATATAATATGTAAGGAGAAATCATTATGAAAGGACTTTCTTTTTCTCTCAAACGTGCCGTAGGTATTTCGGGACTGAAAACCAAAGTAGCCCGTGCCACCGGCATCCCTACTACCAAGCAAGGGCTTGAACGCAAAGTGGGTCAAGCCGTATTGAGAACCCTCACAGGAGGACGCAAGAAATCCAAATAATCACATAAAACCAATAGTTTATGCCCAGCAAAGTAAGAGTTTACGGTAAGGCTCAAAACCGTACAGCATTAGGTATCGTGCATGCCTATATGATTATGTATCCGCACGCCACTTTCGAAGACCTACAAAAGGCGTTCCCTGATTCGCTCACCCATCATCCGCACCTGTTCATCACGCCGGAGATGATTCAGAACGACCCCAACTACGTCAACTGGTGTTTCGCCGAAAAGGACGAACTGATTACCACTGCCGACAAGGTCAAGTTAGCCCTCATCAAAGTGTGGACAAAGCCCGAGTACGACCGTCTGGTGGAGCACGCCAAACAGTACGACATCGAGGTGGCGGAGTTTGAAAAAGGTGTTAAGGGGCAGAAAGGCGGTTTCCGTCTCGAGTACCTCAACGGCTACATCCCGCCCGTACCGCAACAGCCCAAGAAAAGTGTGCCGGCATGGCTGTGGGCGGTTATCGGACTGCTTGCCGCGGCGGTTGTCGGACTGATTCTGTGGCTCTCGCTCGGAAAAAAGCAGGTTGTTGAGGTAGAGAAAGTTGTCGTTGTACACGACACCCTCTATATTCAGCAACTGCACGAGATTGAGCGCGATTTCAATGCTGCCGAGTTTGCACAAGGCAAATCCGAACTGAGCGAAGATGCCAAGTTCGTACTCCATGACCTCGCCAAACTGATGCAGGAGAACCCGGAACTAAAATTAGAGATCGAGGGACACACCTCTGCAGAGGGTGATGCCACGGTCAATCAACAACTCTCCGAGGCACGCGCACAAGCAGCCGTGACTTTTTTAGTAGAGCGTGAGGGTGTGGATGCTTCGCGCCTCACGGCAATCGGCTTGGGAGCATCGCAACCTAAAAACGCCGACGACCCGTATGCGCCCGAAAACCGCCGCACCGAGTTTGTAATCGTAGAATAATATAACCATCTAAATCAAATCATTATGGGATTTTTCACAAAAGGTAAAAACTCCGGTCTCTTGGATGACCGCCGCAAAGATGTCAAGACGCTGAAAAAAGTAGTAAAGATTGCCACATTGGGTATCGTGGATACTACGGGCAAGAACAAGAACTCTTCTATCCTCAGCAAGAAAAACAAATAAAACTATATAGGAGGTTGGTCGAAAATCCTGCAACAGAGTAGACTACAATTCACTAAACAACCATTATTATGGCAGAAATCAAAATGACAGGCAACAAGCGTGTTGGCACGCTGTGCAAAGAGTTCAAAGAGGCTTTTGGTAGCACTCTTCGTGTTTACAACGGTGCAAAATTTGCAGACGAAAATGCCACATTGGCTTCTATCCGCAAGGGCGATGCAAAAGGCGGCGAACTCGCAGTACGAGGCAACATGCAAGTGGGCAATTTCGAGAACAAAGTGAAAGAGTTGTATGGTATCACCGTACAGGTGGCTAATGCCGACAACTCCAAACTCGCCGACAACAGCATCACCATCGCTGCTACAGGCAGAGAGTGATTGCCACTACATCGTGCAAGCAGAACTTCGGTTCTGCTTGCACACGATGTGTCGCCTTTATTCTGTTTGTACGCCGGGTTTATGCCGACCTCACGCCGACAACTACGGTATTTTTACGGTAGATACACGGTAGATATACGGTAGATACACGGTAGATATACGGTACATTGTGCTACCCATGTAATACCCATATCGTACCTCGCCTGTACATTGCCGCCGTATTGTTTCCGTATTGTTTCTTAGCAGGGCAATACCATTGCCCGCCCGACAGCAAAGGATGCGCAAGGGATGCGCAAGGGATAAAATAGTTATCGCTTCTTATTAGGGCAATTATTACCCTGCCACAAAAATAACAAAAAATATGATAGATAATTTCACCAACGATGTTATCCAACAAATGGAATTGGATAGCGAACACAAGTACTATGTGTATGGGTTGCTCAACCCGTTCAACTACCAACCTTTCTATGTAGGGAAAGGCACCGGAAACCGAGTTTTTCAACATGCTAAAAATGCCTTGACCGCAGGTAAAGATGATGATGACATCTCGCTAAAGATTGCCACCATACAAGACATTATAAACCATGGTAAAGAGGTTATTTGTATCATTTACCATTGGGGGCTGACAGAAAACGAGGCATTTGCTGTAGAATCCACACTGATAGATTGTTTCCCCAATCTAACGAATGAGCAATCGGGACACGACAATGACCACGGACTCATCACAGCCGAAGACCTGCAAAACCGTTTAAGTCTTGCCGAGTATGATGAACCCAAAGAGGATTATGTCATCATCAAAACATCCAATAAAGCCATGGAAGAACACGGCAATCTGTACGATGCTACTCGCGGCTGTTGGAAAGCCACTTTGGAAAAAGCCCAACGCTACAAGTATGTCCTTGCTGTAGTACAAGGTATTGTCCGTGAGGTATATGACGTATCGGAGTGGCACACCTCAGCAGCAGAAGCACCCCGCATTGAGTTCACAGGTGTTCCTACCACCAACCCCGATATGCGCCAATTAGTGGGCAAGCGTCTCCCTGCCAAGTATATGCAAAAAGGAGCCGCCAACCCCTTTATGTATAAGAAAAAGTAGAACAATTTATTTTATAATTACCATGTCTGAACTATTAGAACAATACAAATGTCAAATTAGTGAGGCGGAAGAAAAAATTAGTAGTCTAAAGAACGAAATAAAACACTATGAAGAAGCAAAGCGTAAGGCTCGTCCTTCCGTACGTGGACGTATTTCATCTAGCGATTATAAGACTATAGAAACTGTTATGCAATATGACCTATTAATTAAGGCAGCAAAAACACGAATTGCTATGCAGAAGGCTCTGATTGCTAATTATAAACAAGCCCCAAAGGCTGCAAAAAAATAGTCAAATTAACAATTCTGCAATACACTATCAAAAGGGAGAACGGCGAAAACCCCAAATAGAGTAGCCAATAAAATCTATAAATTTATGAGGTATACAAAATTAAGAATATATTATTCTGTATATGGGGAAGAACATGTAAAGACCTTGCCCTTATCTAAAAAAACACAGAAATATGGTGATGAACATGGGTATGATAGGCTGAACCTTTGGTTCCATTTTACTCTTGAAGGTTATAAAGTTGAAATTAGTTATCAGGGGACTGTGTTACAGGATACTAAAATCTGTGATTATATGAGCCTGAAGTCACATAGATGGTTAGAATAATCACTTGCAATTTCACAAGGCAGGCAGGATTGGTTTCCTGCTTGCTTACAAATGTTTCATCTAAATAATAACAAGTATGCTTAATCTGGAATATGATAATATCTTTCGTTGGAGAATATATCCGAATTCCACAATCATTGTGAACAATGACACAGATTGTGATTTTGCTCACGAACTACAATCTTTGCTGCAAAAGGAAGGCAAACCGATTGCTTTCATTGATGCCCAAACGCTCTATGCACGCACAGAGTTGAAAGAAAAATTAGCCTCCTTGCAAGAGGGCTTTCTAATTATTGACCACCTCACAGAAGTACCCGATACTGCTGAACAAGAGGGAATACAAAACATACTCTATTGTGTATTAAAAGGCGATTGGAGAAATGCAACAAATATATGTTTCGGTTCAGAATGGGAAGACCATCTTGCCCAAACACCGTTGCAGATATATGCCGTTATTTCCAATGGCGTTACTAAAAACAAAGCCATTCCTATGGGGGCTTGCTCTTGGCTTGCCTATGGAGATAACCCCGATACACAAATACGCCGTATAGACAAACCATTATAAGACAATCACATTCCACAATGAAACATCTACACATTTCTATTGCCCTCCTCTGCACCATTGCCCTTATGGGGTGCGGCAACAGTACGGGCAAGCCCCAACAATGTATGGACAGCCAAACGGCAGAGCAGTATGCCACGGTCAGCCAAGCGGCACAGCAAACACAGCAACTCCTCAAAGACCTGCGAATAGACTGCCGCCACGGCAGAACTTTGTCTGCCAAACAAATCACCTCACTATACGCCCTCAACGAGCAGTTGGTCTTCGACTATGACCCCGCCACACAAGATTCTGCCTCCAATGCACAATGCGAGGCACTGCGCCGGCAGATAGACGACCTGCACGACTCTGTCAATGAGTTGGTCGCAACCCAAACGCCCAATATCTTTGTTCCTGTACACAGCAAGCCGCAGGAACTGTTGGAAAGCACGCAGAACTACCCCGTCTATTTAGAGCACGGCGACCGGCTGATATACCACATAGAAACAGAAAAAACGGCAGATGTGCGCATCTACAACGCTGACAGCCACAAACTGCTCAAATCCTACACCGGAAAATCACAAATCAGAGACTCTATCAACATCTCTTTCAGTGCAATCTATCTCGTACAGGTTACGCCCAAGGGACGCCAATATACCAACATCAAGATAGGCTACAAGACGCAGGAGGTGTCTCGCCTTGCGGGTACCAAGTCGGTTCGGGTGGATAGCGTGGAGGCGCAAAAAGGCGACTTCCTGGCAGCACCTGTCCGCGGCATCAAGATGACCAACCTCTTCGACGAACCGCGCAAGTTCACCCTCCGCGGACAACTGAAAGCAGCATTTTCGGGTAGTTATCGGGCTATCGTGGCGTTGCAAGTACCTGCCGGTGCCACCGATGTGCTCTACTCGCTGCGTATCTCCACCAACGAGAAGAACAATACTACCGATGGCGACTTCTATAGGGATATGGAGACCTCCTACCGACGAATCAAAGTCTTAGGACTGCCCATCTATGAGAGTCATCGGGGCAGCGGACTGATTGCCACGCTGTTAGGCGAGAACGTACCTCCGCGCGAAGAAGATGCGTATATCAATATGTATGTGTTCTACAACGCAGCACAGGCAAAGAAGTTCCAAGACGGAGCCGACCCCTCCAAACTCAGTTACAATGTGGACTATTCCACGATGGGCACACAGTCGTGCAACGGACGTATTCCGTCAAAAGGCTACAAGACCATCTATCTCGGTTTCTTGAATGAGCGCATGCGCTACAACAACTATGTATGGCTCGAAGCCCTGAGTGCCGTACCTCATACCGAGTATTTCAAACCTGTTTTTACGGTAAGATAATAGCATATTAACCACATAAATTACAAATACAATGGGACTGATTAACAGCATCAAAGACCACTTTACGAACGCAGAGTTCTCAGTGGCACCACAAATGAAAGTAAAAAGCATTTGCAAGAACTTCAAGGAGACCTTCGGTTGCACGCTGGCTATCTACAAGGGCGCACAACTCGCCGACCCCGAGATGACACTCAAACAACTCAACGAAAAGACCTCCAAAGACATCAAGACCGGCTCCTTCGAGGAAATAAAGATCAAAGGTTCGATGAAAGTAGGCGATGCCGAAAAACTATTCGACAAAGCCTACGGCCTCACCGTACAGATCAAAGACCCAAAAGGCGAACACTGCGTGGACAACAAACTCACCATCGGCCAAGCCGCCCGCGGAGAGAAACGCTAACCGTACTATATCTTTAATAAAAAAGGCTGCCTGACGACTCGTGTCAAGCAGCCTTTTTCATTTCAGTCAGGAAACAATACAGAGTAGTAACCAACTAAATCAAGAAAGCACTTTCTGTGTATCCATGTCCCTACTTTCTCATCTACAAGCATCAACCTCTGATGTTTTGATAGACCGCATTGCCTATCAGCAAAAACAGCAAAACCCACCACAGTATCTTGAGTGCAATGAACTGCCGCTTAAGATACAAAACGGGCGTTAGCAGCACGCCTATCGATAGCGGGAACAAAGGCGGAAACATCAAAACGGACGCCCACACCTCTCCCTTGCACAAGAGAACCACAGCGCGTTGAAACCCGCATAGCGGACAACTCACGCCCAAAAGTTGCTTCCAAGCACAAGGGAGAAGGTGCATAACGCATTATGAAAGCAGGTCGCCAAATATGCCTAACCAAGAAGCACCGGCAGCACCTATGATGCACACAAAGATGATGTAGTACAGGGTGTAGATGGCGCCAAACACAATACCGATAATCGACATTATCTTACCTGCGTTCAACATCCCATAACCGCCATACTGCTCGGGGTTGGCATTGTATGTCGTCAGACCTTTTTTTGCCAATACCAAACCAACGATACCGCATACCAAGCCGACGAAGAAGCAGCCAAAAACAAGGGAGCAAATTCCCAGTACCAACGATGCCACTGCATAAGGGGCATTCTGTTTCTGAATCTCAGACATAATTTTAATTGTATTTTTAGTGAAACAAGTTACTCATTACAAGCCGAACATATCGTTTACAGCCTCATCAAGCGCTTTCCCGTATGCATCTACAGCGTTGTTGATTGCGTCGTCATAGGCATCCAATACCTTAGAACTACTTTCTTTGGCGGTAGTGACCTCGCTCAGATCCATATTGGTGATAGAGATACCTGCCACCTTATCGAAGATAGCACGACAAGCGGCATACGACTTATCGCCCAACGATTCCCAACGATCCTTTACCAGCACTTTCTCGGTTACTATCTCATCCGATGACAAGATACTGCCCACCACATCATAATCCGGTGCTACTTCGGCATCTATCTCCGATTCGTTAGCATCCAAGAAATGAACCGTCAAGTTGCCCATTCGTGGTTCAAAATACTTCGATTTGCTTGGATTCGTTCCGGGTACCTTGCTCCACTCTGTCGTGTTTTGCATAGGAATCAATGCGCGTACATCCCACCTGGAATCGCCGATGCGAACCAACATAATCTTGATAGAGTCTGCAGGAATAGTCAGCAGTTTTTTGTGTTTGCCAGACAAAGTAACTGCATCCGCAGGGATCATCTTGGTCATCTCTTCTTGTTTCTCACCTCCGCAGGAAGTCAGACCGATTGCCAAACATAGTGCCACTGCACCCAAAAGAAATTTCTGTTTCATAGTGCGTTAGAATTTAAATTGGTCCATTGCTGCATCTTCCAAACGCCCGGTTGCTTCCTCAATCCGCTCTAATTGGTCCTCGGTGAATTTGCTTTCATCCATACTTCCAATTTCTACGGCTATCTTGCTTGCTTTTACTACATCTCCCGCTTCACAAGCCTTTTCGTACTTTTTGACCATCGATTCTGGAGAATTGCCACAAGAAGACAATGTTAAACTTGCTACTACTGCAAGCACTGCATAAGATAATTTTTTCATAATAGTTTTATTTTATATGGTTAATTATGTTGTTTGTTCATTTTCGGTTGCAAAGGCAGTACTTTTATAGCATACCCACAAAGTCCTTTTTAGTCCTTTTCACACAGTCCCTAGCCTACTCTGTGCAAATCTACTGATTTCCACTATATTATGCAAATCATCTACGATACTGCGACGCCCATTGCAAACATCACAAGAACAACTATAGCCTCATCCCTTGTTTTGCACATATTTCTATTAAATACACCTTATTGCTGTCTTTTTGTTACATGGACTCTGAGCCGTTTTTGTCGAAACCTTGTCGAGACCTAATCGAGACCTAAGACACCATACACCAATAATCATTTTGTTAGAATTTCAACCAACTACCAAACAAAATGTCATTCTACTTTCATCGGACAAGACGGCGTTTCTCATGGCAGTCTGGCAAAGCCCACCAAGAATCCCGCACATTGCAAAAACTAAAAGCATGGCAACCATTATCCACAAGATATTCTTAATGGCTGATCATTGGGTCAACCTATTTTAGGACAACACACATCAATCAAACTAATAAAACCCCGACAACACATACAGTGAAAAGAATTAACGAACTAATTATATGGTAATTAATGTTTCCAAAACAGACAAAAAAAATCGGTTGCCGTCTTATTGGCAACCGATTCTTTTGTATGCGTATTATTCGTATTTCTTGAGTAGTTAAGGTCTGCAGTAGTTAGGGTGCTACGCGGTTGATATCACGCGGGAACATCGAGCATTCCTTTACATTGGCGATACCCAAGAAACATGCCGTGATACGCTCCAAGCCGATAGCAAAACCTCCGTGAGGAGGCATACCATTGCGGAAAGTATCTAAGTAGAAACGGAAGTTATCCGGGTTCATACCGCGGCGCAACATCTTCTCACGATAGTCCGACTCCTTATGAATACGCTGACCACCGGAGGTAATCTCCAAACCACGCATCAGGAGGTCAAAACTCAAAGTAAGTGTCGGGTCTTCAGGATCATCCATTGCGTAGAAAGCACGGTGTTGGCTCGGGAAATGGGTTACAAACACAAAGTCCGAACCATATTTCTCCAATGCATACTTGCAAATGGCACGCTCCTCTTCGGGAGCGAGGTCATCCTCTCCGCGGTGATCTTCCTCCGTCAGATGGTTCTCAAACAATATCTCGTGCACCTCGCTCAGTTTCCATGCCGGCACATTCGTCGGGAGCATAGGAGCCGTTGCACCAAGCAGGTTCAGTTCGTGAGCGCAATCGGTCTGCACACGATTGATGATGTAGTGGAGCAAAGCCGCCTCCAGGGTCATCACATCTTCTTGCCCTTTGATAAAGCCCATCTCCACATCCAGCGAGATATACTCATTCAAGTGGCGCGAAGTATTGTGTTTCTCTGCACGATAGGCGGGAGCAATCTCAAACACACGCTCATATACGCCTACACCAATCTGCTTGTAGAACTGAGGCGACTGTGCCAAATAGACCTGCTTACCAAAGTAGTCCAACTTAAACACATTCGCACCGCCTTCTGCACCCTCCGACACAATCTTCGGTGTGTAGATCTGGGTAAAGCCGTTCTCCGTCAAGAAATCAGCGAAAGCCTTAGCAATAGTAGATTGCACTTTGAGTATCGCCATATCACGCGGGTTACGGAGCGTAACCTGTCGGTTGTCGAACTTAAAGCGGAGCATTGTTTCCTCATCGCCGAACTTCAAGGCATTGATATCCACTACCTCTGAAGTAGTCGGGCGCGAGAGTACACGCACAGCCGATACAGCAATCTCTATCGTGTTGTAGTAAGCAGCGGGGTCTTTTATCTTGGCCTCGTTCACCGTACCTTCTATCGATACTGCCATCTCGCGGCAAAGCCCGTTCAGACCTATCTCCTCGCCCTTCTCATCGTAGAAATGCGATGTCTCGTTTTGTACTACTGCCTGCAGCAATCCGCGCGACTTACGCAAGATAATAAAACCGCCCCACTTCGTAATACGCACATTGTGAATCATTCCGCTCACTGTGATGGTATCACCGGGCTTGCAGTTGTCTATCGTAGTCTTGGCAGCGTTATGTTGAGTCAAATCAAGTAACATAATCGTTCGTATCAAATAGTCAAGGAGCAAGGAGCAAAGACAATTCAACGAGTCTTCATTCCTTGCTCCTTGTTCTTTATTTTAGAGATTACTCTGCTTTAGGAGCCTCAGTTGCTTCAGCAGCAGCCTCCTCTACACCTTCCTTTACAGCCTTCTTGCCGGCACGACGGGTAGCCTTCTTGGTTGCTTTCTTAGCCTCCTTGAGCATGTTGTCATTGTAGTCAACCAACTCAATGATACACATCTCAGCAGCATCACCCAAACGAAAACCGGTACGGAGGATACGAGTATAACCACCCGGGCGATTAGCAATCTTCTCGCCTACATTTTGGAACAACTCGGTTACTACCTCTTTCTGTTTCAGTTGGCTGAATGCCAAACGGCGGTTTGCCATATTATCCTCTTTTGCACGAGTGAGGATTGGCTCAACATACATACGGAGAGCCTTTGCCTTAGCCAAGGTAGTCGAGATACGCTTGTGCATAATCAGCGAGCATGCCATATTCGACAACAAAGCGGCACGATGGTTTGCTTTGCGGCTAAGATGATTGAATTTCTTATTATGTCTCATAATTGTTTTATAAATTAAAATGATTGGGAACAGCGGAGATTTTACTCCCCGACATAATTACTCCGTAGTACGATAGCGAGAGATATCCATACCAAACGCCAAACCGTTACGCTCAAGCAACTCATCCAACTCGGTGAGAGATTTCTTACCGAAATTGCGGAACTTAAGCAGGTCTGCGCGGTGATACTTAACCAACTCACCCAAGGTCTCCACTTCAGCGGCTTTCAAGCAGTTGAGAGCACGGACACTCAAGTCCATATCTTGGAGTTTTTGGTTGAGCAACTGACGCATACGCAACATCTCCTCATCCAAGGCACTGCTATTCTTCTTGGTATCCTCCTCCAAAACGATACGCTCATCGGAGAACAACATAAAGTGATAGATCAAGATCTTAGCGGCCTCAGTAAGTGCTTTCTGAGGAGTGATTGAGCCGTCTGTGGTAATCTCAATGGTCAGTTTCTCATAGTCGGTACGCTGCTCGACACGGAACTGATCAACCGAAATCATTACATTGCGGATAGGCGTGTAGATAGAGTCGATAGCGAGCACACCGATAGGATCATCAGCATGACGATTCTCGTCTCCGGGCACATAGCCACGTCCCTTGTTAATTGTCAACTCAATCTCAAAATCGGCTACCTCATCCATCTCTGCCAACTGCAGTTCCGGATTAAGGACCTCGAAGTTCTGAAGAGCATTGTTCAACTCACCTGCCAAGAAAGATTTCTCCTTCGACACATGCAGTTTCACTGTTTCGCCATTGGCTTCTACTCCCTCCTTGCGGATAAAACGAACCTGCTTGAGGTTGAGGATAAGATTAGTAACATCAGTGATGACACCGGGGATAGTAGCAAATTCATGATCAATACCGCTGATCTTGACAGCGCAAATAGCATATCCCTCCAACGAGCCGAGAAGCACGCGGCGGATAGCATTGCCTATCGTAATACCATACCCCGGTTCGAGAGGACGAAACTCAAATGTGCCTTTCGTCGCACTCGAATCCAACATTACCACCTTATCAGGTTTGATGAAATCTAATATTGCCATGAATTTATTTATTATTTAGAGTACAACTCGACGATTAACTGCTCCTTGATGTTCTCAGGAATCTCTTCACGCTGAGGAACATTCAGGTACTTACCTGCTTTGTCAGCCTCGTTCCACTCCAACCAACTATACTTGCTGTGGTTGAAACCTTCCAGAGAAGCAGCAATTACCTCGAGAGACTTTGCTTTCTCGCGAACTGCGACCACTTGACCGGGTTTTACCTGATATGAGGGGATGTTAACCACCTTGCCATCAACAGTGATGTGGCAGTGGCTTACCATCTGACGCGCAGCAGCACGAGTAGGAGCAATACCGAGACGATAAACGATGTTATCCAAACGGCTCTCAAGCAGTTGGAGCAGGATCTCACCGGTAATACCCTTAGCACGCTGAGCCTGTGCGAACAACAGACGGAACTGGCGCTCGAGTACACCATAAGTGTATTTTGCTTTCTGCTTTTCTGCCAACTGAGTACCATACTCAGAACTCTTTTTACGACGGTTTACGCCGTGTTGTCCCGGAGCATAGTTACGCTTATCCAATACTTTATCCGGACCGAAGATGGGTTCACCGAAACGGCGTGCAATACGCGATTTAGGACCTGTATATCTTGCCATAATTATTTGAAAATTTAAGGGTTTGTGTCCTTTGGGCGCGGGTATCGACCGACTATATCATCCATCGCACAACCCTACCCGCCGAACGATACTAATTATTAAACACGGCGACGCTTTGGAGGACGGCAACCATTGTGAGGCATAGGAGTAACATCGATAATCTCAGTAACCTCGATACCTGCTGCAACGCATGCACGGATAGCCGATTCACGACCTTGTCCCGGACCTTTAACATACGCTTTTACCTTGCGGAGACCTAAGTCAAAAGCCACTTTACCGCAGTCTTGCGCAGCCATCTGTGCTGCGTAGGGAGTATTCTTTTTGGAGCCACGGAAGCCCATCTTGCCAGCCGAAGACCAAGAAATAACCTGACCATCAGCATTAGCAATAGTAACGATAACATTGTTGAAAGAAGACATCACGTGCAGTTGACCGACACCGTCAATCTTTACAACGCGCTTCTTAGCTGCAATTGCTTTCTTTGCCATAATTTGATAGATATTATGTGTTGATTTAACTTGCTAACCGAAGATTACTTCGTAGCCTTCTTCTTATTAGCAACGGTTTTCTTTTTACCTTTGCGCGTACGAGCGTTGTTCTTCGTCGATTGACCACGAACAGGCAAACCGAGACGATGACGAACTCCACGGTAACAACCGATATCCATCAAACGTTTGATGTTGAGTTGAATCTCCGAACGAAGATCACCTTCCACTTTGTAGTTAGCACCGATGATTTCGCGGATCTTAGCTGCTTGGTCATCCGTCCAATCCTGTACCTTGATGCTTGGGTCTACGCCTGCCTCTGCCAGGATTTTCTTTGCGCTTGAACGACCTATTCCGTAGATGTAAGTCAAACCGACTTCACCGCATTTATTCTGCGGCAGATCTACACCGACAATTCTTATAGCCATAATTTTAAACTAAGGATAAATTTGTTTTTAATTGTTTCTAAATGTGAGAACTGATTGTTCTTTCGACCTAATGATTCTGATTGCGCTTATCCTTGACGCATCTTCATCTTCGGGTCTTTTTTGTTAATTACATACAAGTGCCCTTTGCGACGCACAATCTTGCAGTCTGCATTGCGCTTCTTGATTGATGCTCTAACTTTCATTGTTGTAGAGTTTTGTTGATTATTTATAACGGAACGATATACGCCCTTTGGTTAAATCGTAAGGACTCATCTCCACCTTAACACGATCACCGGCAAGGATCTTGATATAGTGCATACGCATCTTTCCGGATATATGTGCCGTGATGAGCGGACCATTCTCCAGTTGAACACGAAACATCGCATTCGAGAGTGCCTCAGTGATGACGCCGTCCACCTCAATAGAATCTTGCTTTGCCATACTTATAAATCAGGATTGAATGAATAATACTAAATAAAACGATCTCCCAAGACTTCCTTGATATAGTCGAATGTAGAGAGGATGTCGGCTTTGCCGTTGCGCACGCACACCGACAGTTCGTAGTGTGCAGCAGGTTTGCGATCTGCTGTACGCGCCGTCCATCCGTCATCCTCTATGATGAGGTTGCGGCGTCCCAAGCAAATCATCGGCTCTATAGCCAAAGTCATACCCGACTTCAGGACAATACCATTACCCCGACGACCATAGTTGCATACCTCGGGGTCCTCGTGCATCTCACGACCGATTCCATGTCCGACAAACTCACGGACAACCGAATAACCGGCACGCTCACAATGCTCTTGGATAGCAGCCCCTATATCTCCCAAGCGACGCCCTGTAACGGCCTGCTCGATACCGAGATAAAGCGACTCTTTGGTGGTACGCATCAACTGCAACACCTCGGGTGCAACTTCCCCAACCGGGAAAGTATATGCACTATCGGAGCAATAGCCGTTGAGAGAGATAACCGAATCGACAGAGATGATATCACCATCTTTCAGTATCTGCTTCTCAGAAGGAATGCCGTGTACCACTTGCTCATTGACCGATGTACAAAGAGTAGCAGGATAGCCTTCGTAGCCAAGGCAAGCAGGAATACCGCCATTGTCTTTGATAAACTCGAACGCTATCTTGTCCAATTGAGCAGTAGAAACACCCGGCTGAATAGCCTTCGCCACTTCGGCGTAGGTCTTACCCAGCAAGATGTTGCTCTCTCGCATGAGTTCTACTTCTTCGTCAGTCTTAAGGAAAATCATCTTAACAGATTACCAAATGAGTTCAATTCAAATTTGTATTAGTAAGCCATTGCACCGGAGCGACCCTTAATACGCATACCCGACTCAAAGAAGCCGTCGTAGTGGCGCATAAGCAAGTGACTCTCTATCTGTTGGAGGGTATCCAAGATAACACCCACCATAATCAGCAACGAGGTACCGCCGAAGAACTGCGCAAAACCCATGCTGACACCACAAAGGCGAGCAAAAGCAGGCAGGATAGCGATAATCGCAAGCAAGATAGAACCGGGCAAAGTGATACGAGACATAATCGTATCAATATACTCAGCCGTCTTCTTACCGGGTTTCACACCGGGGATAAAACCATTGTTCACTTTGAGGTTTTCAGCCATCTGAACAGGGTTGATGATAATAGCGGTGTAGAAATAGGTAAAGGCAATGATGAGAACAGCAAAGACAAGGTTATACCAAAAACCATTGTTATCCATAAATGCTCTCACAAAAGTACTGCTGCCATCGGCACGGAAGCCAACGATAGCGATAGGAATAAACATGATTGCCTGAGCAAAGATGATAGGCATCACATTAGCAGCATTGACCTTCAACGGGATATACTGACGAACGCCACCATATTGTTTATTACCTTGGATGCGTTTTGCATATTGTACAGGGATCTTGCGAGTACCTTGTACCAGCATAATAGCGAAAGCAAATACGAAGAGCAGAATCACAATCTCGGCGATGAAAACGATTAATCCGCCACCTGCATCGTTCAAACGGCTCGAGAACTCCTGAATCAATGCACTCGGGAAACGCGCAATGATACCAATCAAGATGATGAAAGAAATACCGTTTCCTACACCACGATCGGTAATACGCTCACCCAACCACATTACGAACATCGAACCTGCGCAGAGGAGGATTGTAGATGAAATCGTGAACCAATTGAAACCAATAGCCAACGGTTGACCTGCCTGTTGCATCTGTACCGAAAGGTTTACCAAGTAACTCGGACCTTGGAACAGAAGGATAGCCACGGTAAGATAACGCGTAATCTGGTTCATTTTTTGGCGTCCGGACTCACCTTCTTTCTGCATCTTTTGGAAGTAAGGCACTGCAATAGTGAGCAGTTGGATTACGATAGATGCGGAGATATAAGGCATAATACCGAGCGCAAAGACAGATGCATTGGAGAATGCACCACCGGAGAACATATCCAGAAGCGCCATCAAGCCGCCTGCCGTCTGCGAATGCAGAGCAGAAAGAGCCGTCGGGTCGATACCCGGGAGAACAACGAACGAACCGAATCGATAGATGAGCACAAAAAGCAATGTGGTCAGCAATCGATTGCGGAGATCCTCGATCTTCCAGATATTCTTACATGTTTCGATAAATTTCATACTTTGCGTTATTTTGCAGAAGTAGTCCCGAACAGACGGATTGTCTGCTCGGGAACCTTCTCAGTTTTAGATCTTAACGACAGCACCACCTGCTGCTGTGATAGCCTCTTCAGCCGATTTGCTGAATGCATTGGCCTCAACAGTCAATTTAGCAGTAAGAGTACCATTGCCAAGAATTTTAACAAGGGTTGTCTTGTTGACGAAGCCTGCCTGTTGAAGTTCAGCACGACCAATCTTTTCTAGATTCTTGGTCTCTGCCAACGCTTGGAGAGTAGAAAGGTTGATAGCCTTGTACTCTACGCGGTTGATGTTTTTGAAACCGAACTTAGGCAAACGACGCTGCATAGGCATCTGACCACCTTCGAAACCAATCTTCTTAGAATAGCCCGAGCGTGATTTTGCACCCTTATGACCACGGGTAGAGGTTCCACCGAGTCCCGAACCGGCACCACGACCGATACGCTTTGCGGTTTTTACCGAACCAGCAGCCGGAGTTAAATTATTTAATTCCATAATGCTTTTTCGTATTAATCAATTACTTTAACCAAATGTTTTACCTTCTCTACCATTCCGAGAATAGCAGGAGTAGCCTCGTGCTCCACGATGGCATGTATCTTACGAAGACCGAGTGCTTCCATAGTAGCTTTCTGCACTCTCGGGCAGCGGATGATGCTGCGTACTTGTTGAATCTTTATTGTAGCCATAGTGATAATAATTATCCGTTAAACACTTTAGAGAGGCTCACACCGCGGTTTTGAGCAACTGTGCGTGCGTCACGCAGTTCTGCGAGCGCAGCGATAGTAGCCTTAACAAGGTTGTGAGGGTTGGAAGAACCTTTTGCTTTTGCCAGCACATCGGTAACACCGACCGACTCGAGCACGGCACGCATAGCACCACCGGCTTTTACTCCAGTACCATGGGTAGCAGGTTGGATATATACGCGAGCACCGCCAAACTTAGCATTTTGCTCGTGAGGAATTGTTCCGTTGAGAACAGGCACTTGAATAAGGTTTTTCTTGGCAGCCTCGGTACCTTTTGCCACAGCAGCGGCAACTTCTCCGGCTTTACCCAAACCATATCCTACGATACCATTTCCATCTCCTACAACAACGATGGCTGCGAATGTAAAGGTACGACCACCTTTCGTAACTTTGGTTACACGGTTAACTGCGACGAGGCGCTCCTTGAGTTCCAAGTCTTGTGTTGTTTTAACTCGATTCATTGTTAGTCAGCGTGTTTAGAATTTCAGACCTGCCTCACGAGCAGCATCTGCCAATGATTGAACTCGACCATGGTAGAGATAGCCGTTGCGGTCAAACACAACCTCCTGAATGCCGGCTTTCTGAGCAGCCTCTGCAATCATTTTGCCCACCTGGGCAGCCTTCTCTGTTTTGGTCATTTTATCTTTGATTCCGAGTGATGAAGCATTAGCGAGAGTAACACCCTTGCAATCGTCGATTACTTGAGCGTAAATTTGGCTGTTGCTACGAAATACGGTCAGACGAGGACGCTCAGCAGTACCCGAAATTTTTGTACGGATAGATGCCTTAATTTTGAGTCTTCTTGCAATTTTCTGAATCATAATACTTCCTTTCTATTATTTACCAGCCGACTTACCAGCCTTACGACGAACAACTTCACCTTGGAACTTAACACCTTTACCTTTGTAGGGCTCAGGACGACGGAACGAACGAATCTTAGCGCATACTTGGCCAAGCAACTGTTTGTCTGCCGACTCCAAGATTACGAGCGGGTTTTGGTTACGCTCCGACTTGGTCTCCACCTTGATCTCTTTAGGCAAGCCCAAGTAGATGGGGTGAGTATAACCGAGTGCAAAGTTGAGCACTTGCGGTTGAAGCATCTCAACACGGAAGCCGACACCTACCAACTCAAGAACTTTCTTGTAGCCATCGTGTACACCGACAACCATATTATGAATCAACGCACGATACAAACCGTGTTTTGCACGACTTTCTTTTTCGTCATTCGGACGAGATACATGGCAAACGCCGTCCTCAACGGTAACAGTAATCAGAGGATCAACTGCTTGAGTAAGTTCGCCTTTCGGTCCCTTTACGGTAACCACATTTTCAGGGCTAACAGTTACGGTTACGCCTGCAGGAATAGCAATAGGTAATTTACCAATTCTTGACATAGTCTTCTCCTCCTTACATTAATAAACATAACAAATAACCTCACCACCCAACTGTTGGCCAAGAGCCTCCTTGTTGGTCATCACACCTTTCGATGTAGAAAGGATTGCGATACCCAATCCGTTCAATACGCGAGGCATCTCACGATAGCCCACATACTTACGAAGACCGGGGGTAGATACGCGTTGTAAACTCTTGATGGCGTTAACCTTGTTAACGGGATCATACTTCAGAGCAATCTTGATTGTGCCCTGAGGTCCATCTTGCACGAACTTGTAAGAGAGGATGTATCCTTTCTCAAACAAGATACGAGTGATCTCTTTCTTCAGATTCGAAGCAGGCACCTCTACTACGCGATGACCGGCTTTGATTGCATTTCTGAGACGAGTCAGATAATCTGCGATAGGATCTGTCATAAATGTTTTGTTGTTAAATTAATCCCGACTGTCGGGACAATATTTAATAATAAGTTTTTTTGTAGTCGCTGACACCTTCGTTTAGAGATGGCGCAACCTATTTAGACCTACAAATACCATGCCACAATATACCTCAAGATAAACTAATGCTAATAAATCATTTCTGCTCAATATGCACACTCAGTGCGGTTCTTGAGCCGACCTAAAGCCGTTCTAACACCGGCAATACGGTCTGAAATAATTAACATAATTTATCCATCGATACTATTGTGTCAGATATTCGCGGATACAAATGGCAGCCAACTGACAAAAATGTCACTGACTATATGGCAGTCCCGAAGGAGCAAACACTCCTTCGGGGCGGATAGTTCATAACATTACCAACTTGCCTTCTTCACTCCCGGGATGAGGCCTTTGGAAGCCATCTCGCGGAACTGAATACGCGACAAACCGAATGCACGCATATAACCTTTTGGACGGCCGGTGATCTTGCAGCGGTTGTGCAGACGAACCGGGCTGGCGTTCTTAGGCAGAGATTGGAGACCGATATAGTCGCCATCCTTGAGGAGTTGAGCGCGTTTAGCAGCGTATTTTGCTACCAAGGCAGCGCGCTTTACCTCGCGGGCTTTCATTGATTCTTTTGCCATAGCGATTACTTTTTGAAGGGTAAACCAAACTCACGGAGAAGAGCGAAGCCCTCTTCATCGGTCTGTGCCGTGGTAACGAAAGTGATATTCATACCGAGCAGTTTGGTGATGTTATCGATGTTGATTTCGGGGAAGATAATCTGCTCCTGGATACCCAAGGTATAGTTACCACGCCCGTCCATTTTGTTCTCGATACCTTTGAAGTCGCGGATACGAGGCAGAGCCACGCGAACGAGGCGCTCCAAGAACTCGTACATACGCTCACCACGAAGGGTAACACGAACGCCGATAGGCATTTTTTTGCGGACTTTGAAGTTGGCGATATCTTTCTTAGAGAGAGTGGCAACAGCCTTCTGACCTGCGATAGCGGTCATCTCTGCTTGAGCAACATCGACAATCTTCTTATCTGCAACAGCCTCGCCCAAACCTTGGTTGAGAACAATCTTGGTGAGTTTAGGACACTGCATTACTGTAGTGTAGTTGAACTCTTTCATCAAGATAGGAACGATACGCTCCTGATAATCTTGCTTTAGACTTGCTGTATTCATTCTTAGATCTCCTTTCCGGTTTTTTTAGATACACGGACTAACTTTCCGTCTTTCTCTACACGACCAACGCGAACCGGCTTGCCGTTTTCAACGGGGTTGAGATTAGAGATATGGATAGAAGCCTCTTGTTTTACGATTCCACCTTGTGGGTTCTTTGCATTAGGTTTGGTACTCTTTGATACCATATTAACACCTTCTACGATAGCACGCTGCTTATCTACGAGCACCTCCAGCACGCGACCGGTTTTGCCCTTCGATGCACCCGCGTTAACATAAACGGTATCACCTTTCTTAATATGTAATTTTGCCATTACTGTAATAATTTAGATGATTAAAGCACTTCAGGTGCCAGAGAAATAATCTTCATGTTGGTCTGACGGAGTTCGCGAGCCACAGGGCCAAAGATACGCGAGCCACGGAGTTCACCTGCGTTGGAGATGAGAACGCATGCGTTGTCATCGAAACGGATGTAACTACCGTCAGCGCGGCGTACTTCTTTCTTCACGCGGACAACAATAGCGCGGCTGACAGCGCCGTCTTTGATGTCGGACGAAGGGATAACGCCCTTAACAGCCACTACGATGGTGTCTCCGAGGGTAGCGTAACGCTTTTTGGTGCCGCCCAGTACGCGGATGCACAATGCCTCTTTAGCACCAGAGTTGTCCGCAACTGTAAGTCTTGATTCTTGTTGTATCATAATTACTTAGCCCTTTCAATAATTTGAGTTAGACGCCAACGAATAGTTTTGCTCAGCGGACGAGTTTCCATGATACGAACGGTATCGCCGATACCACACTCGTTTTTCTCGTCATGAACATGGAACTTGCGAGTTTTATTGACAAACTTGCCATAGATGGGGTGTTTCTCTTTCCACTTAACGGCTACGACAATAGTCTTATCCATCTTGTTGGAAACGACAACGCCCACACGCTCTTTTCTTAAATTTCTTGTTTCCATTTCACTTTCGTTTTTTACTTGGTTAATTCTCTTGCACGAAGTTCGGTTGCGAGGCGTGCGATTGTCTTACGAGCCACCTTAATCTGCAACGGATTGTCGAGCGGAGAAATGCTGTGATTAAGTTTGAGACGCACCAAAGCCTCTTTTTCAGCAGCGAGGCGCTCTTGAATCTCAGCGGTAGTTAATTCTTTGATTTCAGCTGTTTTCATAATCCTGATTATACATTTTGGGTTGGGTCGTAATCGCGTCTTACGACAAACTTAGTAGTGATAGGAAGTTTCTGTGCAGCCAAACGAAGTGCCTCTTTAGCTACTTCGTAAGGAACGCCGTCCACCTCGAAGATAATACGCCCGGGTTCCAATGGAACTACGAATCCTTCGGGAGCACCTTTACCTTTACCCATACGAACATCGAGAGGTTTCTTAGTAATAGGTTTATCCGGGAAAACACGAATCCAAACTTGACCTTGACGCTGCATATAACGCGTAACAGCGACACGGGCTGCTTCGATTTGACGACCTGTCAACCAGATTGTACCAAGCGATTTGATACCGAATGAGCCAAAAGCGAGCTCATTGCCGCGTTGTGCAATGCCTTTGATACGGCCTTTTTGCGAGCGGCGGAATTTCGTTTTCTTAGGTTGTAACATAACTGTTGTAATCTACAAATCGGTTAAACTTATTGTTTTTTGTTTCTGCGGAAACCGCCTCTACGCTCTCCGTCTCGACGATCGTTGCGGCGATCCATGCCACGACCTTCTTGCTTTTGAGTGAAGTTAGGAGCGAGGTCTTTTTTGCCATAGACTTCTCCACGGCAGATCCAAACCTTAACACCGATAACACCTACTTTGGTGATAGCACCAATCTGGCAGTAGTCGATGTCAGCACGCAGTGTGTGCAGAGGAGTACGCCCTTCTTTGTACATCTCTTTGCGCGCCATCTCGGCACCATTGAGACGCCCGCTGACCTGTACTTTGATACCCTCAGCACCCATACGCATAGTAGAAGCGATGGCCATCTTAACGGCACGACGGTAAGCGATTTTACCCTCCAATTGGCGAGCAATCTTGGTAGCCACGATAGTAGCGTCCAACTCGGGGCGTTTTACCTCGAAGATGTTGATTTGAACATCTTGTTTGGTGATTTTTTTGAGTTCCTCTTTCAATTTGTCAACTTCTTGTCCACCCTTTCCGATGATGAAACCGGGGCGAGCGGTGCAGACAGTAACAGTTACAAGTTTAAGAGTTCTTTCGATAACGATACGAGAAATACTAGCCTCAGCAAGACGGGCGTTGAGGTATCCACGGATCTTGGTATCCTCTACGATAGTATCTCCGTAATTCTTACCGCCAAACCAGTTGGAATCCCAACCACGAACAATACCCAGGCGGTTTGCAATAGGATTAATTTTCTGTCCCATTTTGTTGATTACTTTTCAGCGTTAGTATTTTTAGTATCTACAAATACAGTAACATGGTTGGAACGCTTGCGCACGCGGTATCCGCGACCTTGAGGAGCGGTCAGCAGGCGTTTGAGCATCATACCGCCATCCACCATGATATTGCTTACATACAGAGTTTCCTGATCTGCTTTTTTGCCGGTTTTGGTTTCCCAGTTAGCGATAGCAGATTTCAGTACTTTTTCCATTGCGCGCGAAGCCTCTCGAGTAGAGAAATGCAACGCACCCAGTGCACGGTTCACTTCCATACCACGAATCATATCTGCAACAAGGCGCATTTTGCGTGGAGATGTAGGAACGTTGTTTACCTTAGCAAAGTATTGACTCTTGCGAGCCTCTTTCATTGCCTCGGCTGTATTATGTTTTCTAGCACCCATTTTGAATTCTAAAATTTAATTTGTTGTTTTAATGATTCAATGGATTACTTCTTGTTATTTCCGGCGTGTCCACGGAAGGTACGAGTAGGAGCGAACTCTCCTAACTTATGACCAACCATATTCTCCGTAATATAAACAGGAATGAATTTGTTTCCATTGTGAACTGCAATAGTATGACCTACAAAATCAGGAGAGATCATAGATGCACGACTCCAAGTCTTGACAACTTCTTTTTTGCCGGACTCATTCATAGCGAGCACCTTATCCTCCAACTTAACGTTGATAAACGGTCCTTTTTTCAATGAACGACTCATAATGTTTTGTTACGATTTTAATAGGTTATTTCTTTCTTCTTTCGATTATGAACTGATTGCTCTGGTTCTTGGGATGACGGGTCTTGTATCCCTTAGCGAGCAAGCCCTTGCGTGAGCGCGGGTGTCCACCGGAAGCACGACCTTCACCACCACCCATCGGGTGATCAACAGGGTTCATAACAACGCCACGGTTGCGTGGGCGACGACCGAGCCAACGACTACGACCTGCTTTACCACTTTTCTCCAATGCGTGGTCGCTATTGCCAACTACTCCGACGGTAGCCTTGCAAGCAGCGAGCACTTTGCGGAGTTCACCCGAAGGCAACTTGATGATTGCATACTTGTCTTCACGCGAAGAGAGTTGTGCAAACACGCCTGCTGAGCGAACCATGCAAGCACCTTGACCCGGACGCAACTCGATGTTGTGGATGAGAGTTCCGAGAGGGATGTTTGCCATTGGAAGTGCGTTTCCTACTTCAGGAGCAGCGTCTGCTCCGGACATAACCGTTTGACCTACTTGCAGTCCGTTAGGTGCAAGAATGTAACGCTTCTCGCCATCAGCATAGAAGAGGAGTGCGATGCGTGCCGAACGGTTAGGATCGTACTCAATCGTCTTTACTGTAGCGGGTACACCATCTTTGTTGCGTTTGAAGTCAATTACACGATATTTCTGCTTGTGTCCGCCGCCGATGTATCGCATGGTCATTTTACCTGCATGGTTACGACCACCGGTTTTGCGTTTACCGAACACAAGAGATTTCTCTGGTGCACTTGCGGTAATTGTCTCAAATGCGCCAATAACTTTGTGTCTTTGCCCCGGTGTAGTGGGCTTAAATTTACGTACAGCCATTTTTAGATATTGCTATAAAAATCGATTGTTTCACCTTGTTTCAATGTAACGATAGCCTTTTTGTAAGCCTGTTGTGCGCCACGAAGCAACCCGCTCTTGGTATAGCGTTGTTTCGTTTTAGGAGCGACAATAAGGGTATTTACTTCCTCTACCTGTACATTGTACATTTCTTCTACTGCCTTTTTGATTTGCACTTTGTTGGCAGTACGCTCTACTCTGAAACCATAGCGGTTCAACTTTTCGCCTGCGGCGGTCATCTTCTCGGTGACGATAGGTTTGATAATAATTGCCATAGTAGTAACCTCCTTATGCGTTAAAAGTTGCCTCGATAGCAGCAGCAGAAGCCTCAGTGAGCACTACCACATTCGAGTTCATAATAGTATAAGTATTCAGTTCGTTAACAGAAACGACATTGGTCTTCTGCAAGTTGGCAGCGGACTTGATGGCGTTCGTGTTGACCTCATTGAGGATGAAGGTAACTTTCTTACCGGCCACATTGAGGTTGTTGAGCACCTCGATCATTGCTTTGGTTTTGGGAGCCTCGAAAGTGATTGCATCAAGAACAATGATTTGGTCTTGACTAGCGCGCAGGCTGAGTGCCGACTTGCGAGCCAACTGTTTTACCTTGCGGTTGAGTTTGAACTCATAACTGCGAGGAACGGGACCAAAGATTGTACCACCACCTACGCGAACCGGCGATTTGAAATCACCCGGACGAGCACCTCCGCCTCCCTTCTGACGACCGAGTTTGCGTGTAGAGTGGGCATTCTCGCTACGCTGTTTTGCTTTTGCGGTACCTTGACGATTGTTTGCCAAGAACTGCTTAACATCCAAGTAGATAGCATGTTCGTTAGGCTCGATACCGAAGATTGCGTCGTTGAGGACGACCTTCTTGCCAGTCTCTTTGCCGGCCATGTTCAAAATACTAAGTTCCATACTGATTACTTGTTGAGAATAACGATTGAATTTTTAGCACCCGGAATACTACCCTTGACCATGATCAAGTTGTACTCAGGGATAACCTTAAGAATCACAAGGTTTTGTACGGTGATGCGATCTTGTCCCATGTGTCCACCCATACGCGTACCCGGGAAGATACGGCTAGGATATGCACATGCACCTACAGAACCCGGCGCACGCAGACGGTCGTCCTGACCGTGTGTAGATTGACCTACACCGCCAAATCCGTGGCGTTTAACAACACCTTGGAAACCTTTACCTTTGGAGGTACCAATTACATCGACGAAGGTATTCTCTTGGAATACATCAGCGACGGTAATGGTATCGCCCAATTTGAGTTCTTTTTCGAACTCGTCAAACTCAGCGAGGTGACGCATGGGTTGTACGCCTGCCGCTTTGAAATGGCCTGCTTCAGCCTTGTTGGTGTGTTTCTCGCTTTTCTGCATGAAACCCACTTGAACAGCCTGATAGCCATCTTTCTCAACGGTTTTCAGTTGCGTTACAACGCAAGGACCTGCCTCGATTACGGTGCATGGGATATTCTTGCCATCAGCACCGAATACGGAAGTCATTCCGATCTTTTTTCCTAATAATCCTGGCATTTTTACCGATTGTTAGTTGTTAATAATTAGCCACTCTCGCCCGCGGACTGACACCTTCACCCGAAGATTACTCGGTCATTAGCCGAGGGAAGTGGTCGTTTGTCAGTTAGCGCAATGCGGGAAACGCACGGCGCAAAGATTGTTTACCAATTCATTACGCTTTGATTTCTACCTCTACACCGCTGGCGAGTTCGAGTTTCATAAGAGCCTCGATAGTCTTGCTATTGGCATTGTAGATGTCGATCAAGCGTTTGTAACTCGAGAGTTCAAACTGCTCACGACTTTTCTTGTTTACGAAAGTAGAGCGGTTGACAGTGAAGATGCGTTTGTGGGTAGGCAATGGAATAGGGCCACTGATTACTGCACCTGTTGACTTAACTGTTTTAACGATCTTCTCAGCCGACTTGTCCACCAAGTTGTGGTCGAAAGATTTCAGTTTGATACGAATTTTCTGACTCATGTCTTTAATTTAATTAGTGATTTTGTTTTTGTTGTATAGAGCGCGAACCGTCTAAAGAGTCATTTGCTTAGAACGACCCAGCGTCTATATAAGATTATGTAGATGTGTGTGCGCAGGCACTTGTGCGGCTACGCACACACATCGATGATTATGCGATTATACCAAGTCTGCACGGCCACCGCACTCGGTGAGCACTGCTTTAGCGATTGCGCTAGACACAGCCTCGTAGTGGGAGAACTCCATGCTAGAGGTAGCACGACCGGAGGTGATGGTACGCAAAGCGGTAACATAACCGAACATCTCGCTCAATGGTACTTTTGCTTTGACGATACGCGCACCGGTACGAGCGGTATCCATGCCCTCTACTTGTCCACGACGCTTGGTCAAGTCGCCGATGACATCACCCATGTTCTCCTCAGGAGTAACGACCTCCACTTTCATAATAGGCTCCATGAGAATCGGTTTAGCCTTTACGCAGGCGTTTTTGAATGCCATCTGTGCGCAGATCTCGAACGACAACTGATCAGAGTCAACGGGGTGGAAACTACCATCGATAACCGTAACCTTGAGTTGGTCAACCGGATAGCCGGCAAGAACACCATTCTTCATAGCAGCCTGGAAGCCCTTTTCGATAGAGGGGATAAACTCCTTAGGGATGTTACCACCCTTGACCTCGTTGATGAACTGGAGGCTACCCTCGAATTCGGGATCAGCCGGCTCAACACGCACGAACATATCGGCGAATTTACCACGACCACCGGATTGTTTCTTGTAGGTCTCGCGGAGTTCAACCGGCATAGAGATAGCCTCGCGGTATGCCACTTGCGGACGACCTTGGTTGCACTCTACCTTGAACTCACGACGCAAACGGTCGATAATAATCTCGAGGTGCAACTCACCCATACCGGAGATAACAGTCTGACCTGTCTGCTCATCGGTCTTAACGGTGAATGTGGGGTCTTCTTCAGCCAACTTAGCCAAACCAACGCCCAGTTTATCGAGGTCTGCCTGGCTCTTAGGCTCAACCGAAACACCGATCACCGGTGCGGGGAACTCTATTGACTCGAGGACGATAGGATTCTCCTCAGAGCAGAGTGTATCACCGGTACGGATGTCCTTGAAGCCTACACCTGCTCCGATATCACCGGCAGCGATGAAGTCAACAGGATTCTGGTGGTTGGAGTGCATTTGGAAGATACGCGAGATACGCTCTTTCTTACCGGAACGGGGGTTGTAAACATACGAACCTGCCTCCAACTTACCGGAATAAACTCTGAAGTAGCAAAGACGACCTACATAGGGGTCGGTAGCAATCTTGAATGCCAAAGCGCAGAGAGGCTCGTCGTCATCGGGTTTGCGAGTAACGGCTTCGCCCGTGCGAGGGTCGGTACCATCGATCTCAGGAGTATCTAGAGGACTCGGGAGGTAAGCACATACAGCATCCAACATCGTCTGCACGCCCTTGTTCTTAAACGAAGAACCGCAGATAACAGGGAAGATATGCATTCCGACGGTACCCTTGCGGATAGCGGCACGAATCTCATCCTCAGTAATAGTAGAAGGATCGGAGAAGTATTTCTCCATCAAGGCATCGTCGAACTCAGCGATAGTCTCGAGCATTTTGTCGCGCCACTCCTCTGCCTCTGCAACGAGGTCAGCAGGAATAGGCTCTTCCTCATACTCAGCACCCATAGTCTCGTCGTGCCAAAGGACACCCTTCATCTTAACGAGGTCAACTACACCCTTGAAAGTCTCCTCATTTCCGATAGGAATTTGGATAGGACAAGGAGTAGCACCGAGTACCTCTTTAATCTGGCGAACTACATCGAAGAAGTTGGCGCCGGAGCGGTCCATCTTGTTGACATAGCAGATACGAGGTACATTATATTTATCAGCCTGACGCCAAACGGTTTCCGACTGAGGTTGAACACCACCTACAGCGCAGAAAGTAGCCACGGCACCATCGAGAATACGAAGCGAGCGCTCTACCTCAACAGTAAAGTCGACATGCCCCGGAGTATCTATCAGGTTGATTTTGTACTTATTGCCCATATACGGCCAATAAGTGGTAGTAGCAGCAGAGGTGATAGTAATACCACGCTCCTGCTCCTGAACCATCCAGTCCATAGTAGCGGCACCATCGTGTACCTCACCGATTTTGTGCGTAAGACCGGTGTAGTACAAGATACGCTCGGAAGTAGTCGTTTTACCGGCATCGATGTGCGCCATGATACCGATGTTTCTGTTTAATTTCAGATCGTGTTTAGCCATTGTTTCTTTTCCTTGTATATATACGCGCGTGAGCGCGTGGGGAAATCAGTATTGCAGTTCAATTTCTCCAAATTAGAAACGGAAGTGAGCGAATGCACGGTTAGCCTCAGCCATACGGTGCATATCCTCTTTGCGTTTGAAGGCACCACCCTGGTTGTTGTAGGCATCCATAATCTCTGCTGCGAGTTTCTCAGCCATAGAATGACCGCCGCGTTTGCGAGCGAAAGCGATCATATTCTTCATAGCGATTGAGCCTTTGCGGTCAGCGCGGATCTCGGTAGGAACTTGGAAAGTAGCACCACCGATTCGTTTAGACTTCACCTCTACCAAAGGAGTGATGTTGTCGAGAGCCTGTTTCCAGATATCCAAAGCCGATTTATCCTCGGACTTCATCTTCTGTTCTACAACTCCCAAAGCGGTATAGAAGACACCATAAGAGGTGTTTTTCTTACCATCGAGCATAAGGTGGTTTACAAACTTTGCAACCATAACCTCGCCATAAACCGGATCCGGAAGGATAACGCGTTTTGTTGGTTTTGCTTTTCTCATTGTTGTTTTAATTTTTTGGTTGTCTATCGCTTCAGCCAAAGTAATTTTGACTTACTCAACCGATCAACCCAGTTAAATCGTCCCAAGTATGGGAACTCTTAGTTAGTTTGAATAGTTAGCAGATTACTTTTTTGCTTTGGGGCGCTTAGCACCATATTTGCTTCGACGCTGCAAGCGGTTAGCGACACCGGCAGTATCCAAAGTACCGCGAACGATGTGGTAACGAACACCCGGAAGGTCTTTCACACGGCCGCCACGCACCATTACGATGCTGTGCTCTTGCAAGTTGTGTCCTTCTCCCGGAATGTAGGCGTTTACTTCCTTTTGGTTCGTCAGACGAACACGAGCCACCTTACGCATAGCGGAGTTAGGCTTTTTAGGGGTGGTTGTGTAAACGCGCACACATACGCCACGACGCTGAGGGCAACTGTCCAATGCAGGGCTTTTGCTCTTGTCGATAAGTTCTGCTCTTCCTTTTCTAACTAATTGTTGAATTGTAGGCATTGTAACTTGTTGTTTGTTAATTGATTATAGTTTACTCGCTTTTGTGTTGCCATTGTTTTGCCGCGTGCGTATATGCGCGAGAAGAGGGCAAACCACGAAAAAGCGTGCAAAGGTACGACTTTTTTTTGGATTATGCAACTATTTTCCACAAGAAAATCAATAAATTATGCATTTTCTCCACTAAGCGGGGTACATAAAGCAACATGTAATTACCATGTAAGACCTTTCCAAGTCCGCTCCAGACATAGATTCCGTTAACGGTTAATTGACGATTAAACATATAATTATCATGTAATTAAACATATAATTATGCATATTGATACCTCCATACATCTCTCTACACAAAAACATCCAATAATGTGTTCAAGAATTGTACAAAAACATTTACTACTATTAGGCTATGAATTTCCAAAAACTAAATTAGCGTTTGCATTGTATGGGGACTCTATGCAAGCCATACAGTTCGTTAAACATATAATTACCATTGGTTTTTCAACATATAATTATCATATTATTAGACATTAATTTCTCCATATAATTTACTTTGGATCCCCATTAAAAGCCATATAGTTCGTTAAAACTATTCTCATTGTCCCGAATGCTGAGAATGTTCTACGCTTATTGCGGTGATTCATTAAAGATCTGTTTGGAGAAATTCGATGTGTGTTGGGGTGTGGAAGTGCACTGGGGGCGTTTTTGTATTATTTTATCATTTTATGGGCAATATATGGGTATGGTATGGGTACTATCAGGGTATTATCGGATTCGCTTAACCACATACTAATCACATACTAATCACCTACTAATTACATACTACGGTCAGGGTGCAGACGGTAGCAATACAAATATTAAAATAATGCAGAATACAGAAGGCACAATGTAGAATGCGCAATTCATAGTGTAGAAGGCATAGTGCATAATTCATAATGAGGAATGCACAATGCATAATGGATGCAATGTAGCGCTTTGGAGGGTAGAAAGAAGGAATAAATTGACCAAAATGCGTATTTTTTGGCGAATTAAGGAGAAAAAAACGGAAATGTTGCGAAAACGAGTTTTTTTTTGTACTTTTGCAGCGCATAATGAGTGCGTAAGTTGCCACGCTGCTATCAAGTAGAGCGGTAAACCATTGCTCAAAAGACATCTCACATAGAGCAGTGAACCATTGCTCAAAAGACATCTCACATAGAGCGGTAAGCCATTACCCCAAGGTATTAGAGATTGCACGGGAAGCGCAGAGGCAAAGGCACACTTTATGCAGATATGGTGGTACACCTTTTTATAAATAAGGAGATATTTTCTATGGATAAGATACGAAATTTTTGCATAATAGCGCATATTGACCACGGTAAGAGTACGCTTGCAGACCGCATGCTGGAGATAACGGGTACCGTGGATAAGCGGGATATGGAGAACCAAGTGCTGGACGATATGGACTTGGAGAAAGAGCGTGGTATCACTATCAAGAGCCATGCCATACAGATGCAGCACAAAGGTTATACACTGAACCTGATAGACACTCCGGGGCATGTGGATTTCTCTTATGAGGTGAGCCGCTCGATAGCCGCCTGCGAGGGTGCGCTGTTGGTAGTAGATGCCTCGCAAGGCGTGCAGGCACAGACCATCAGCAACCTGTATATGGCATTGGAGCATGACCTGGAGATTATCCCCGTGATGAACAAGTGCGACATGGACTCGGCTATGCCGGAGAAAGTGGAGGACGAAATCATTGACCTGCTGGGCTGCAAGCGCGAGGAGATACTGCGCTGCTCCGCTAAGACGGGCGACGGTGTGCCGGAGATATTAGACGCTATCATAGAGCGTATTCCGGCACCACAGGGCGACCCGAATGCTCCGTTGCAATGCTTGGTGTTTGACTCGATATTCAACAGTTTCCGCGGCATCATTGCATACTTTAAGGTTGTGAACGGCACGATGCACTCGGGCGATAGAGTACGGTTTGTGAACACCGGGAAAGAGTATGACGCCGATGAGATAGGCGTACTCAAACTGGACATGCAGCCGAGAGAGAGTATCTCCGCCGGCAATGTAGGGTATATCATCTCGGGTATCAAGACCTCGACGGAGGTGCGTGTGGGCGATACAATAACGCATGTGGCACGCCCTTGCGAAAAGGCGATTGAGGGATTTGAGGAAGTAAAATCGATGGTGTTTGCGGGTGTGTACCCGATAGAGGCTGAGGACTATGAGGACTTGCGGTCGAGTTTGGAGAAGTTGCAGTTGAACGACGCGAGTCTGACCTTTACGCCGGAGTCGTCGATTGCGTTGGGTTTCGGTTTCCGCTGCGGGTTCTTGGGTTTGCTGCACATGGAGATAGTGCAGGAGCGTTTGGACAGGGAGTTTAATATGGATGTTATCACGACGGTGCCGAATGTGAGTTACAATGTCTATACGAAAGACGGCGGAATGGTGGAGGTGCATAACCCCGCCGGGATGCCCGACCAGACGGAGATAGACCACATAGAGGAGCCGTATATCCGCGCAAGCGTAATCACAACGAGCAATTTTATCGGGCCGATAATGACGCTTTGCCTAAGCAAGCGCGGGGAACTGGTGAAACAAGAGTATATCTCGGGTGACCGAATGGAGTTGCTCTTTGATATGCCGCTGGGTGAGATTGTGATTGACTTCTACGATAAACTGAAGAGTATCTCGAAGGGGTACGCCTCTTTTGACTGGCATCAGAACGGTTTTCGTCCGTCGAATCTCGTAAAACTGGACATTCTGCTGAACGGCGAGCAAGTGGACGCACTCTCTACCCTAACCCATCGCGATAACGCTGTGGATTTTGGGCGTAAGATGTGCGAGAAACTGAAAGAGTTGCTGCCCAGACAGCAGTTTGACATTGCCATCCAGGCTGCTATCGGTGCGAAAATCATTGCCCGCGAGACAGTGAAACAGGTGCGCAAGGATGTGTTGGCGAAGTGCTACGGCGGCGATGTGAGCCGAAAGCGTAAGTTGCTGGAAAAGCAGAAGAAGGGTAAGAAACGCATGAAGCAGATAGGCAATGTAGAGGTACCGCAAAAAGCCTTCTTGGCCGTGCTGAAGTTGGATTAATGGGCTGCAGAGAGGCTGTTTGTGTTTGATTTCTATGATAAAGGCTGTGGGGGAGGTATGCCCCGGGGCAGGTATTAGTTTGGACTAACGACAACCAAAAATAACTAACTAATCATTTAACAATCAATTCTTTATGGAACAGTTTGTGCATAGCGCATGGAGTATGATACCGTTTGGTATTATGCTGCTGATGATCGCTATCGGTCCGCTGATTGCGGAGAAGTTCTGGGAGAAGAATGTCAATAAACTGATTGTGTCGCTCGTGTTGGGCGTACCGACGGCAGTGTGCCTGATTATGGGCGGGATGACTGCAGAGTTGGAGCATCAGTTGTTTTTTGACTACATTCCCTTTATTGTATTGCTTTTGTCCTTATTTGTCATCACCGGTGGTATTCACATGAGTGGTGATATAAAGGCAAAGCCTATCATCAATACGGGTTTTCTTGCCGCCGGTTGGGTACTCGCCAGCATCATGGGGACGACCGGAGCAGCGATGTTGCTCATTCGCCCGGTGATTACGACTAATCAACAGCGAAAATACACCATACACACGATTTTGTTTTTCATTGCATTGGTGGCTAACTGCGGCGGTCTGCTGACCCCGCTCGGTGATCCCCCATTGTTTATGTTGTTCCTGCGCGGAGCCAGTTTCACTTGGTTCTTGAAACTGCTGCCCGAATGGCTGTTTGTAGGCGGTTTGCTGCTGATCATCTATTTCTGCGTAGATACTTACTTCTACAAGAAAGAGCACTGGACATCGCTATCGGCAGACTCACGCGAGCAAGAGCCTATTCGCTTCAGCGGTAAGATAAACTTCTTGTACCTGATAGGTGTAGTGCTGAGCGTAGCACTGATCAACGAAGGAATGATCCCGCAAATGGGCGAAGAAGGCGCGCACCTATGGTTGAAATACCTGCGCGAAATCGTATTGCTCTCGCTGACATTCTTGAGCCTCTACACAACGAAGCACGAGGTTCGCTACGACTTGAACAAGTACAGTTGGGCACCGATTGTAGAGGTAGCGGTATTGTTCTTAGGTATCTTTACGACGATGACTCCCGCCTTGGCTTACCTAAAAGCGCATGCCGCCGACCTTGGTTTTAATGCGCCTTGGCAGTTCTACTACGCCTCGGGTGCGCTGTCATCGTTCTTGGACAACACGCCTACGGCAGTTGCCTTCCATGGTGTCGCCAGCGGTTTGCCCGAGTCGTTAACCGCAGCGCAAGCAGGTATCGTAGATGGTGTGTTTGAAAGTACATCGTTTGTAGCGGGAATCCCGGAGATACTGCTGAAAGCCATCTCGTTGGGTGCCGTGATGTTTGGTGCGATGACCTATATCGGCAACGGACCTAACTTTATGGTGAAGGCAATTGCAGAGGAGAATGGAATCAAGATGCCGTCGTTCTTCGGCTATATGATCAAGTTCTCGCTGATTGTTCTGCTGCCTATCTACATATTAGCGCAACTGATATTTCTTTAACTAACCAGTAACTACAGGCTCGCAGGGGTCTGTAGTTATTCCTTATAACCTATTGATTATGAACTTATTTGACCAGATTAGCGAGGACATCAAGAAAGCGATGCTCGCAAAAGACAAAGTAGCGTTGGACGCGCTACGCGGAATCAAGAAAGAGTTTTTGGAGGCCAAGACTGCTAAGGGCAGCGACGGCGAACTGCATGACGACAAAGCACTGCAGATACTGCAAAAGATGGTGAAACAGCGCAAAGAGTCGGCACAGATGTATATCGATGCCAATCGCCCCGAACTGGCAGAGGACGAGTTGGCGCAATGCAAGATTATTGAGCAGTACCTGCCTGCGATGCTGAGCGAGGAGGAACTGACGCAAGAACTGACTGCGATCATCGCACAAGTAGGCGCACAAGGTCCGCAAGATATGGGCAAGGTAATGGGCGTTGCCACCAAGCAACTCGCCGGTCGTGCAGAGGGTAAAGCAATCAGCACTAAGGTGCGCGAACTCCTGAGCAAATGACTATCATAGAGAGTATCACCGCGTGGTATTCGGCGCATATGAACTATGCGTCGATTATTGCGTTGATGACGGTAGAGTCGTCGTTTATTCCGTTTCCGAGCGAGATAGTGATTCCACCGGCAGTGTATGTAGCCGGCAATCCGGAGAGTGCACTGTATGTAACGGGGAACTACCCTATGGATGTGGTGCTGATTGTGCTATTTGGTACGATAGGGGCGATGTTGGGTGCGATGATTAACTATGGTTTGTCGATTTGGCTCGGGCGAATCATCATCTACAAGTTCGCCGACAGCAAATTAGGGCACTTGTGTCTGCTGAGCAGTGAGAAAGTACAGAAAGCCGAGGCGTACTTCAATGAGCACGGCAAGATGAGTACTTTTGTAGGGCGATTGATTCCCGGGATACGCCAACTAATCAGTATCCCCGCCGGTTTGGCACGGATGAACTTCGGTCAATTTACGCTGTACACTTTCTTAGGCGCGTTTATTTGGAACAGTGTGTTGGCATTGCTGGGCTATATTGCGCACGGACAAGCCGACCTAATAAACAAATATAGCCACGAACTAAGCGTGGCCATACTGGTACTGCTCGGAGCAGTAGTGGTTTATTTTGTAGCAAAGAAGATTATTCGTTCTTCTTTAGCCAAGCGCAAATAGTCTTTCGTTGCTCTACACAGAGGGCGATAAGACAGCCGATGAGCCATCCTACAAAGCCGAAAAGAACAATCGATTTGATGGGACTGTTGACGGGTGCGAGATCCTTAACAAAGTGGTTCTCAAGCACTACAGGGGCAGTTGCCATCATCTTTTTTTGGTCGATCATACGGGTATGCTCAAAGTGTTTTTGGATATCACCGAGGAACAGTTTGATACGACGATCGCCAAGGAACAGACCTCCATCACGATAGGTGTATTTGAGTTGCTGCGAGGGGTTGGCATCGAAATAGAAAGCAGAGGTAAGACTATCGAGTTTCTCCACCTGGTCGTGGCAGAACTGCACCTCACGATCGAGAGTAGGCATGTAGGCCGCATAGGCGGCTTGAAGGCGCTCATCTCCATTGAGTTGCGCAAGGATAGCATTCTCGATGTCGGGTAAGAGAGCCATATCTTTCTCCTTGAGTCGGAATTGCAAGCAAACACGGTCTTTCATATGGACATTAAGTGTATCCGTCAATTTCGATTTGAGTTTAAAATCTACATAGTCGGCGGTATTGTCGTTGAGACAATCGATGACGGGGAAAGAGGCAAAACGCGTAGCCTGCTTATCGGCGAGATATGGGAACATAGGGCTATCGGGCGATACAGCAACCGAGACAAGGGGCTGATAAGCGTAGCCAAAGAGTTCGACCGAAGGACCATTGAGGATAGCGACCGCATTCATCTTATAAATACGGTTGTCAAGCCGCGAGTAGTAGCACGCAAAGCCGACAGCAAGTGCGAGCATAGGCAGGACAATCCACCACTTACGGAAGGAGAGTCGTATTGCAGAGCCAATCCATTCGGCTACTCGGCAAATGGCTTTTCCGATACCTCGCACACAAACAGCGCAAAGGTCGAAGAGATTCATTTCGTGTTGTTCTGACATATAAGCAATGTTGATTGATTAGTAAAATACATTTTTACGCAAGTATCTTGTGTTCAAGCACTTAGAACAAGTGCTCTTGGCAAGTAGCAAATAAACGGGCGTTTATCTGCGCCGTCTCCAAGGCGCCGGATTGCGCACAAGCGGTTTGGACGGCAGTGGGTTGATAGAACCATTGTTGATGATACCAATATCCTCGTCGTCATCGTCTATAGACGGTTTCGGTGTGGACACTTCCGGCTGCGTAGGTGTAGAAAGCACATTATCTAAATTGATGACAGTGGATTGCCCATCCTCTGCAGGTTGTGGCTGTGCAGTAGAGTCGCCGGCAGGTGTATCTTCGTCGGATAATCGCTCGTTCTGCGGGTCTGAGTCTTGCAATTGCTCGGCATTTTCCGAAGAAGTGTTCTGTTCCTGTTGCTCGATACCAAACATACCCGGATAGCAATCTGCCATAACTTGGTCGATTGTTTTTCCACCGGTCTCATCCTCATCGAGTGTAGGAAGCACATCATCCTTGTAGCCTGCAGCGATAATGGTAACGCGCATATCCTCGCCCAAAGAGTCATCTATCGCAATTCCCCATTGGACTTCGAGGTGAGAACCGACTTTCTTTACGAAGTCGTTGATCTGATTGGTTTCTTTGACCAATAAGGGAGCATCAGTGGAGCAATAGAATTGTATAAGCAAACGCTTAGCACCGTAGACATTACCCGAATATATCTTATTGACATTCATCAAAGGCGAATTGAGGGCATCTTGAATAGCCGCATCTACTCGGTTTTCACCTTTCGCCACGCCCACACCCATAACAGCGATACCACTCTTCTGCAAGGTGTTTTTAACATCTGAGAAGTCGGTATTGATGACACCCGTAATAGTAATAATATCTGCAATAGAGCGTGCGGCTTTTGTTACGACATCATTGGCTTTGTCGAAAGCGTTGAACACTGTGAGGTCGGGACAAATATCACGAAGCGTCTCATTGTTGATAACGAGCAGCGCATCCACATACTTCTTGAGAGTAGCCACACCCTGCATAGCCTTGCGTATCTTGGGTTCCCCCTCGAAAGCAAACGGGATAGTAACAATACCAACGGTAAGGATCCCCATCTCTTGTGCGACAGCCGCAACGATTGGCGAAGCCCCTGTACCCGTACCACCGCCCATACCGGCAGTGATGAAAACCATCTGCGTACCATCGTCTAATGCCTCACGGATACGCTCACGACAATCATCCGCATACCCATAGGCAACCTCGGGTTTTCCTCCGGCTCCAAGTCCGGGGCCCAACTGCAACTTAGCTGGAACAGACATCTTGGCGAGTGCCTGGCGATCGGTATTACAAACGAGGTAGGTGATATTCTCCACACCAAGTTTGTACATATAATCTACGGAGTTACCTCCACCACCGCCGACACCAATGACCTTGATTAGACAATCTTCATGTATGTCCAACGGGAGAATTACATCATTATCATCCATAGTAAAAAAAGTTTTGCGGGTTGTTAGTATTGTGCTGTAAACAGATCAACCAAAGCATCTTCGACTTTCTGAATAAAATTCGGCTTTTTGACCGGTTCGTCCTTATGCTGATTGCGATAATCCTGCCCGGCAAGAAGTGCCCCGACCAAATCGGAATAGACGGGTTTAAAGAATTCCTCATCGGTATCGGTCGTAAGCAAGTAGTCGTGCATACCATAACGCACATCCAAATTGGCATTATGCTGACAGACATACGAATACATTCCCTGTAGCATACTTGCGCCCCCTGTGATGTAAAGGCATTCTATACGATCGGTATACTCGTTGAGTTTCTTCCAAACAGGTTCAAATATCTCATTTAACTTGGCTTCGATTATCGCTGCCAAATCAACAGCCTTAGTTTTAGAAATAGCAACCAACTCTTTATCTTCGACAAAATTGGGCGAAGCGACTCCCCATCCCTGTTTAAGTTGTTCGGCCTTATCCTGACTTATTTGCAACTGCGCAGCAATGGCTGATGTAACATCATCTCCACCTCGGGGATATACCTTGCTTACCAAGTATGCTCCACCCTTGTAGATAGTGAGCGTAGTAGTTTGTGCGCCCATATCGATAACGGCACAGCCTTTGGCAAAGATGTCGTTGTTTTCTTGTTCCCTTGCCTCTTGACATTGGAACACCGAAAGCAAAACATCGGCACGAATAAACGAAGACTCGATACTCTTTCCTGCTCTGTCGAAAGACATATTAAGGCGAGAATCTAATTCTTTTTTCGCAGCAAAGGCAGTGTAGTAAACATCAACTTTTGCCGCTTTTTGGGCGTTAGTAGGTATGTCTTCCTGCGGTACTCCATCCAAAACATAACAAGACGGGATAACATCGAAGACCTTGAATTCGGGATAAGATCGTTCTATCTTTGCGATGCACTCGTTTCTCATATCGGTGAGCAACTGAGGCGATACCGACAAGCGATGCACTTGGTCTCTTCTAGCCGCTACATCGACAGCCTGCATAGAGCGTCCGCCTAAGAGGACAAAGGCAGTAGGAAGATTATCGATATGAATGGTATTGGCAAGAAGCCGCAATACCTCGTTGATCATAAAGCCGACATTGGCGGTGGACTCGATTGTTCCTTGTTTGACTCCTCCCTCACGATGTGAACTTGCAGTACCTAAGATACGGAACATATCCTCCCCCACGCACTCGGCTGCAATAGCCCGCACGCCACTACTCCCCAAATCGATTGCCACCAAAGGCAGCGAGTCGGCTTTCTGTTGCTGTTGTTTTTTTGCCATCATTTGTTCATTTCCTTATTTTCGTCCAATGACCTGTCCATCGAACCGCAGGTCTAACTCTTTGTATCGTTTCGACAGAATCTCAGGCGCAGCATTCTCGTAATAGATTCTGAGTTTCCGCAGTTTGTCTTGATAGTTATCCAAATTGCCCAATACGATAATTTCGGCACTCGGGTTGGTAGGCAAAAGGCGGATATAATAGGGCAATACGACCTCGAGATAGCGAATACGCGGTGACCAATAGTCGTTATCTTGCAGCCACTCGGCGAAATCGGCAATCGAAGTGCGTGCCATCTGTTGTCCGACCTTACCGATAACGACTAATACTGTATCGCGAATAGAGGGTCGCACGGGCATACGAAGCCTATCGGTATCGATGATATAACTATCGTCTGCCGTAATTACCCGCAAGAGCGGTGTCCGCTGCGTGATCGAAATAATCAGTTGTCCTTGCGGCGAGATGTAGCACTGGGCAGTGCGAACCATAGAATGGGAGCGCACCACATCTTCGATACGCTGCATAGAGATATGCGAAACGGCCTTTCCGACGGGGTAAGCATCTTGTGAACGGAGCAGTGTATTGAGTTCGCTTTCAGACAGATAGAGGCGTTTATCGGCATCGGCAATTCGATATTGGACAGAGGAACAGACATAATCGGGTCGGTACGCTCGCCCAAATCCGATAGCACACACAAGCAAGCCGACCGCCAGCGTAATCGCCGTGGTGACGAGCGTGATATGTAGTGCGCGTTTCACAATGTGTTGTTCGTTTTATTTGTGTGACAAAGCCTTAGCAAGATCGGGGACAAGGCGGTCGATATCGCCAGCGCCGATCGTCATAACGACTACGGGCTGCGTCTCAGAAAGCATCTTTGATTGCATAAACTGTACAAGGTCTGCTTTTTCGACCAAGGCTTTCTTGAGGCAGTTAATCTTAGAGAGAAGCATATCGGATGTTACTCCCAGGATGGGTAACTCTCTCGCAGGGTAGATAGGCAAGAGAACGACCTCATCGAGAGTAGAGAGTACACGAGCAAAATCGTCAGCAAAATCGCGTGTGCGTGTATAGAGGTGTGGTTGGAAGATACCTATAAAATGCCTATCGGGAAAAAGACGACGCACAGAATCGATAGAGGTCTGAATCTCGGTAGGATGATGCGCATAGTCATCCACATAAGCAACTCGGTCATTATTGACATGGATATTAAAGCGCCGATAAACCCCCGAGTAGGAGAGTAATCCGAGGCGCAGTTCCTCTTTGCTGACGCCATTGAGCCATGCAACCGCCATGGCGGCAACACTGTTTTCAATATTGACCCATACGGGTACACCGAGCCGCAAATCGAGAAGCGAGTCGGTAGGCGTATGGAAATCGAAGTAGATATTGCCTTTGTCCACCCGAATGTTGTCGGCATAGAAATCGGCCTCTTCGGTAGCACTATAGGTATAGAGTTTAGCCCCTTGCTTGAGACGCGGAGTGATATTCAGACCTTTTTTGATGATAAGCGCAGACTGAATAAGAGAGGTGTAATACTCGAAACTCTCGCGGTATGCCTCAGGAGTGCCATAAACATCGAGATGATCGGGGTCAACCGCCGTAATGACCGACATATAGGGGGTAAGATGATGAAAAGAACGGTCGTACTCGTCCGCCTCTACCACCACATAGTTGCTATCTTTCTGAAGCAAGATATTGGTACCATAGTTGTTGCTGATACCTCCTAAGAAGGCGTTGGTACCAATCTCGGATTGATACATCAAGTGTGCCAAGATAGTAGAGGTAGTAGTCTTGCCGTGAGTCCCCGCCACGCAGAGTGCTTTCATCTGCTTGGTAACCATTCCAAGCACCTCGGCACGCTTAAGAATCGTGTACCCGTTGTTGCGGAAATAGGTAAAGATTGCCGTATCCTCAGGCACTGCGGGGGTGCGAACAACGAGGGTGTGGACAGGGTCGATATCCAAAGCGGATAGCGCATCCACATCATCGAAATAAGTAATCTGCATTCCTTCGGTCTCTAAATCGTGCGTCAAATGTGAAGCAGTGTGGTCGTATCCTAACACATGAAAACCGCGTGAATGGTAGTAGCGTGCCAATGCGCTCATACCAATCCCGCCAATACCCAGAAAATAAACTGTTTGTAAATTCTTGATGTCGAACATTGCTATAGTGGCTATTCAGTATAAAATCATTTCATAAAAATCAGCCTGCAAAGGTACGAAAAAAAAAGGATATATGCAAACTAAAAAACGGAAAGGAAAAAATAAGAAAGAGCAGAAAATAGGAAAAAGTAGAACTCAGGAAAAAGGAAACAAAAAAAGACCACCTAACAAGTTGCCAGATGGTCTTTTTTCCATACCGCATTGCGGCACTATGAGAGTTTTACTTCACTTCCTCGAAGTCAACATCTTCGGCACCGCCGTCGTTGTTGCCATTATTGGAAGAGGTATTGCCGGATTGTGCTCCGTTGAAGCCTGCACCTTGAGCACCTGCTCCCGCACCGGCATTCTGTGCATTGTACATCTCTGCACTAGCAGCCTGGAATGCGGTCATGAGTGCGTTATTGGCAGCCTCACAAGCATCGGCATCCTTCTTCTCGTAAGCGTCTTTGAGGTTCTTGAGAGCCTCTTCGATAGGTGCTTTCTTGTCAGCAGGAATCTTATCGCCGAGTTCAGCAAGTTGTTTCTCGGTTTGGAAGATAGTAGCGTCTGCGCGGTTGAGTTTGTCGATACGCTCTTTCTCGCGTTTATCTGCCTCGGCGTTAGCCTCAGCCTCAGCCTTCATACGCTTGATCTCTTCCTCGCTCAAGCCACTGGAAGCCTCGATACGAATCTTCTGCTCCTTGCCCGTAGCCTTATCTTTGGCGGTAACATTGAGGATACCGTTGGCGTCGATATCGAAGGTAACCTCGATTTGCGGTTCACCACGACGCGCCGGCATAATACCATCGAGGTGGAAGATACCGATTTGCTTATTCTGCGCAGCCATAGGACGCTCACCTTGAAGGACTTTGATCTCGACACTCGGCTGGTTATCAACAGCGGTAGAGAAGACCTCGGTTTTCTTGGTAGGAATTGTGGTGTTGGCCTCGATCATCTTGGTCATCACGCCACCCATGGTCTCGATACCGAGGCTCAGCGGGGTAACATCGAGCAAGAGGACATCTTTGACTTCACCGGTAAGCACACCACCTTGGATGGCAGCACCGACAGCGACTACCTCATCGGGGTTAACGCCCTTGTTAGGCACTTTGCCAAAGAATTTCTCGACAGCCTGTTGGATAGCAGGGATACGAGTAGAACCACCTACGAGGATGACCTCATCGATGTCGCTTGTGCTCAAGCCGGCTTTTTGCAAAGCGGTACGGCACGGAGCGATTGTGCGCTGGATAAGGTCGTCGATCAGTTGCTCAAACTTAGCACGGGTGAGCGTCTTAACCAAGTGGGCAGGTACGCCATTAACCGGCATGATGTAGGGCAAGTTGATCTCGGTAGAAGTGGTGTTGGACAACTCAATCTTGGCTTTCTCGGCAGCCTCTTTAAGACGCTGCATAGCCATCGGGTCTTTGCTCAAGTCGGCACCACCGTTCTCGTTCTTGAACTCCTCGACGAGCCAATCGATGATACGATGATCGAAGTCATCACCACCCAGGTGGGTATCACCATCGGTAGCCTTCACCTCGAAGACACCGTCGCCCAACTCAAGGACACTGACATCGTGGGTACCACCACCGCAGTCGAAGACAACAATCTTCATATCCTTGTTGGCCTTATCAAGACCGTAAGCCAAGGCAGCAGCCGTAGGCTCGTTGACGATACGACGGACATTCAGTCCGGCAATCTCACCGGCCTCTTTGGTAGCCTGACGCTGGCTGTCATTGAAGTAAGCCGGTACGGTAATCACCGCCTCGGTAACCTCTTGACCTAGATAGTCTTCGGCAGTCTTTTTCATCTTTTGAAGGATGATAGCCGAAATCTCTTGCGGGGTGTAAAGACGACCATCGATGTCCACACGAGGTGTATTGTTGTCGCCTTTGACTACCTTATAAGGTACACGCGCGATTTCGTTGGAGAGGCGGTCGTAGGTCTCACCCATGAAACGCTTGATAGAATATACAGTTCTGGTCGGGTTGGTAATGGCTTGACGCTTAGCAGGGTCTCCCACTTTGCGCTCACCACCATCCACAAAACCTACAACCGAAGGAGTAGTACGCTTACCTTCAGAGTTAGCAATTACGATCGGTTCGTTGCCTTCCATCACAGCAACGCAGGAGTTAGTTGTTCCTAAGTCAATTCCAATAATCTTAGACATAATCAAGTATGTTTTTAATGTTAATAATCAAGTTAATTGTGCCGTGCCACTCGGCTTGCGCTTTGCTGCACGACACCCTATTAAAGACAAATGTTGTGCCAAAGAATTTTTTGTGTATAGTTGTCAGAAAGTACTGCCAGATTGTCAGAAACACGCTGTAAAAAACACGCAAACTATGCCTGTTTGACGCACATTACCTATTTTTAGGTATGCGAGATGGTGGTGTAGCGGCATAGATATTGTGCGAAATTCTACTATATATATTAAGGTGTAGGTATGGAAAAGACAGTAAAAAGAGTCGCCTTTTCGTTGATGGGCGTGCTGTTGGTGCTACTGATTGCAGCGACGATATTGGAGAAAATAGCCGGAACAGAGGTGGCGGTGCGGTATGTGTACACTGCTCCGTGGACGATTGCGCTTTGGGTACTGGCAGCCATAGCGGGCGTTTGGTATGTGGTGATGGCTTTTCGGCACGGAGGAATGCGGCTGTCGGTATTGGGCATTCACTTGAGTTTTGCGGTGATTCTGCTTGGCGCGATGCTGACTCACTGCTTTGGCACAGAGGGGGCAGTGGCACTCCGCATCGGCGAGAGCAACGGGGCGTATGTGCAATGCGACGGGACTACAGGCGATTTGCCTTTTACGCTGATGCTCAAGGACTTTCAAGTGAAGTACTACCCCGGAACTGCCACACCGGAGGACTACATCAGTTAGGTAGTCATCCGCTCGGAAAAAGGCGAGCAGGAGGCTGAACTATCGATGAACCATATTGCACGCTATGCCGGTTGGCGATTGTATCAATCGTCGTACGACGAGGACGCGGGTGGTTGCACGCTGCTGCTAAGCCATGACCCTGCGGGCGTAGGCGTAACCTACACGGGGTATATCTTACTGCTAATCAGCATGTTGGCATATCTATTTACACCTAAACGAATGCGGTTTGGCAAGAAAGTGGTAGCAGGGATGATATTGGTTGCGATACCGATATGCTCGGCCGAGGCAGCCCCGAAGACCTTGCAAGCCCCTGTAGCGGAGAGTTTCGGGCGATTGTATGTAGAATACAACGGACGAATCTGTCCGATGTCGGTGCTTGCGAACGATGTATGCACCAAACTCTACGGGCGAAACTATTACAAGGCAGAATACGGAACTTATTACTCTGCTAATCAAGTGCTTACAGGCATACTGTTCTACTACAACGATTGGCAAAACATACCCTTAAAACACTCGCGCAAGGCCATGCAGAAGCGAGAGCGGGAGATGGTACTGCATATAACAGCGGGCGGTTCGCTTATGAAAATTTGGCCGGGGGAGCAAGGGTGGTACGACATCAACTCGGCGGGAGAAGCGGACAGTCTGACACACGATGAGTGGAACTTTCGGATGTATGCACCACAGTATGTGGCATACGACTTGGCACAAGGGCAAAACATCGAGGCCAACGAGACACTCAAAAAGATACGCATTTACCAGCAGAAGTGCGCCAAGGTAGGAAGTTTGCCGACAGAAAGACACTTCCGTGCAGAGCAACTATGGGCAGCGTTCCCCTACACAAAACCTTTAGCAATACTGACGATAGCATTGGGATTGGTGTTCTTTTTGGTGTACTGTTTGGCACAAGGGAGAGGCAAGCGAGTGGCTCTCGGGTGGCGAATAGCGGGGAGTGTGGTACTCGGCGGGATATGGGTGTTTCTCAGTGCGATGCTCGGGTGGCGATGGTATGTAAGCGGACATATCCCACTGAGCAACGGGCACGAGACGATGCAGACTCTAGCATGGCTGATTACGCTAATTGCGTTGGTGGCTGACATACGAGCCTACACGCAGAAACAGGCTGATACTGAAAGAGTTGCGGGCGGCAGTTCGTTCGGACTGCTGCTCGGAGGAATGCCGCTAATGGTGAGTATGATGTCGGCCTCGAACCCGCAGATCACGCACTTGATGCCCGTGCTACAGTCGCCATTGCTGAGCCTGCATGTGAGCGTTATCATGGTCAGTTACGCCCTACTGGCATTTGTGATGCTCAACAGTTTGGTGGCACTTTTCTCCGCTCCGAAAGAGCAAGAGAAGTTGATGACATTCTCTAAAAAGTTGCTCCGCCCTGCGGTGTGCTGCTTAGCGATAGGTATCTTCTTGGGTGCCGTTTGGGCTAATGTGTCGTGGGGCAGATACTGGGGTTGGGATCCGAAAGAAGTATGGGCACTGATCACGCTGATAGTCTATGCAGCCCCGCTGCACGGGCGGTCGTTGGCCTTTTTCCGCAACGCGCGTGCGTTCCATATCTATTGTTTGATTGCGTTTGTATCGGTGCTATTTACCTATTTTGGGGTAGATTTCCTATTGGGCGGGTTGCATGCATACGCATAGCCTTTTATTCTCCATTAGTGTCCACTAAAATGCCATTAAAACATAGGTCTCCACAAGATATTCTTATCCTCCGTTAACGGTTAATTGGCGATTAATGCATAGCGGAAACACAAGTGGACATTAAGTGCCGATACATAACAACTATATTATATCAGATGATTTACACAAATCTTTTTCCACCGTCTGCCCATACCCAATTCGATAGCCCGGTTGTCCTTGATAATCAATTCACCTTTGGCTAATCCAGCTATAGCCTGTTTCAACTCTTGGAAGGGCGTACCACTCAGCCCAAACAAATCTTTGAGTACTTGGTCGTTTTGCTGCTGCTGTCGCATAATCAGAGGGTACTGTGCATTGGCATAAAAATCGAAGTGCTTGCTTTTGAACTGCTCCATATTTTGGGTTGCCAAAATAACAGACATTCCCTTATTTCGCCCGACAGCAATGAGATTCTGCAAGGGTTTATTCTCGAACCCAAGCATATAATGCGCTTCATCAATGATAGTAAAATGGCGAATTTCGACATAGTCCTCATTGGTTTCTTGCTTGGGCAAGCGGTCGTAGATAGCATTCAGTTTGGAGATAACAAAATACACGATTGCCTTTGCCACAACACCATCTTTCTGGAATCTCCCCAAATTAATGATATTACAGGTATGAATGAGGTCTATCTTATCTTCCGTTGCAAAGATATTATTCTTCACCAACTGCGAAAGTACTGATTTGACGCTATCGGTATCGCCTCGTTTTTTCTCAGGCAGCAAGGCATTGTATTCATCGAGCAACAATTCAAAAGTAATGGGCTTGAGTTGATTATGCTTGTAGGCATTGCAAATGGCATTGCTCAATCTGTCCTCCATATTGGCACTAATTGAGGTTTGTGACAAAGCACTCAATGCAGAAGACATCGCCGTGGAATACAAATTTAGTTCGTTGATCACTTTATCTGTAAAATCGGGGAAAGGCGTAAAGGGCAGAGGTTTCTCCATCGGGTTCAGGATAGCCGATTCGTCGGTATCAAACAGGTTCAACCAACTGCGGTTGGCGGGGTCGGAGAACTCGCCTTTGTAGTCGAACAGAAGAAAGTTGACCGGGAAATGAGTATCGGAAGAGGTAGAGCGTATCTGATTGATCAGCACTGCCAACAGGTTGCTCTTACCAGAGCCTGTGGCACCGGCAATCAGGATTTGTGTATTCGTTATTTTCCGACTATTTAGGTCGAGCATTGCCTCCGTGCCATTCTCATAATGCCCTATACATAGATTGAGTTGCGGTATGTCTGCCACAGATTTTCCGCCACGCAGTGGCGAGAAATGCAGCCATTCGTCCATCGTACCATCTTGTAGGAGCAGATCACGCCCACGAAGTATCTCTCGACCGAGCACTTTGCTAATAAAAGCCCCTTGATTCCAGTTGCCCTCTATATCGTGGTATCGAAGTTTGATGAGTGCCTCAAACAGGCTGCCTATATTGTTCTTGGTAAAGAAAGTAGTGGCATAGGGTGTATTGGAAACGGCAAGCGGATAATTAGCAAAGTCATCCACGCGACGCGGAGACTTATCGCACAACCCGACCAACAAACAGAATCGAAGCACCGTACTTGTATTGGGCACTATGGGACGAATCTCTCCGGAATACTCGCTAAGATTGATCTTATGCTCTAAAAGCGATTTCACATCTTGCACCAAATCGGTCATTCCCTCGATGGCTTTCGCGGTATTGTTCAGTTTCAGGCTATCTACTTTCATTGTCAATCATTATAAAGTAAGACCAAAATAGTTGTTGGATATGGTGGTACACTGATTCTCCTTATCTCGTTGGAGCGTATATACCTTTGAAACAAAGGCTTCTATTTTCTTGAAGTCATACTCGGTGGTTATCTCGGTATCGGTGCTTAAGAGAATCGTCTGATGAGCGAGATCCGGGAAATACTGCTCCAATATCACCTCACGGCTCTCCTTGTCTAAGACACCCATCACGGTATCAATCATCACAGGCGGGTCATAATCGCCCAACTCATACAACACTTTGAGCAAGACTTGCATAACCGTCTGTTTAGCCCCAGCATTCAACTGACTGAGATAAATCTCATTTCCGTTTTTGTGGTACATCTTGAATGATATGTCTTCCGGATTTTTGCCGGACAACTCCACACGCCCGATATAGCCTGCATAAATAACCAAATTAAGGTTGAGTTGCTCACACAACATACGCTCTATGTTGGCTTTTTTAGCAGACAGCAATCTATCGGACAGCGATTTGAAGAAGTCGGGCAACTTGCACAACATATCATACTGCGGATCGGGCACCGGCGGAATATCATAATCGTAGGTAGATAATTGGTTCTCTAAATTGGCAATCGTTTTTTTCGTCTCTTCGATCTTTTGCTTTAGATCTTTAATTCTTTGTTCGTTGGCCTCATACACTTCAATCAGCGTATAATCTGCCCCACCCAGTACCTGCTCATAGTCTGCCAATTCTTTACGGCGTTGCGGCAAAGAAGCCATCTCCGCATTGATTTGCGACCGCATATCATCTAACACAATAAAGGGATTGACATACGCAGATCGGACTATCGATGAGAGAACCTCGATATCGTCGTCAGAGAAATAAGCGTATTCATCTTGGGTTGTCGTACCGTGATTTGACTTGGAGCATATATAACGCACCACTTCCCGGGAGTCGATAGTCTGCCCTGCGAGGTAGCGTCGGGAGATAAAATTGACTATATCGTCGGTGATCTGCTCTATCTGCTCGGTTGTCAGACGCTTGCGTTCTTCGATACGCACTTTTTTATGCGCTTGTATGATAGTCTGCACCTCTGCGCGAATCGTATCTGCCAATTTTGGATAAAGCACCTTGATTTCCAACTCCTTGACCAGTGCATCCATATCACGGTGATAATCGTTTTCCTTTTGAGCAAAGTCTTGCAGGTTTTGCTTTATCTTCGCTATCTTATCACGCGTTATATCGTCCTCGTTGCGCCCTGCTTTGATTTGCTCATACATCGTTTTGTTGGCAGAGGCATATTGGAGTGCAGTGGCGTAATCGTCTTGTAGTTTTTGCAAGTCCGTTTGCTGCTTGGTGCGCTCTGCCTGCAAGGCTTCAAACTCCTTGCGTTGCTCTTCGTTAGCCAGCCGTGCAGCCTTTTTCTCGGCGAGCAAGACATCGGAGGCTTTGCGCAATTGGGCATACTTATTGAAGCCCATCACCGAATTGATATTCTTGAGAATCAATTTGTTGATTTGCTCTTCTTTGACCAAATCACTTGTTTTCATGGCATCAAACAAGAAATAGTTGCTCAACTCGCGAGGCAGATTGGCAGCAATGATTTTATTGACTTGTTCTTCGCCTGTTTTGCGCTGATTAGGAGCCATAGCCGACCCATACACAAACCTATCACCGCCCATATCGAGTTCTACGCTCTCACGCACCAACCCGTCAAACAGCACATATCGGCGTTTGAGTTTGTATGGAGTAGTGGTACCCAAGACATTGCCCGTAAATGAAATCTCGAGTATTATGCTGCTATTGTTACCAATACCGAGTTCATTCTTGGCACCGGCGTTGTACAACTCTTCAAATTGGCGTTGGTCTTTGATGTCCAATCCGTAGAGTGCGCCATAGATAGCATCAAACAAAGTAGTTTTACCACAGCCGTTGGCTCCGCCAACCAATATGATCGGGCGATCGTCTTCCACCGTAAGATCTAAATCGAGTGTTCGATAGGTCTTGTAGTTTTCAGCATGAATGCGTTGCAGTCTCATAGTTTTTTCAATGCGGTTTTGATAATTTTGCCGAGTGTTTTCTCGTCCAAATTATTTTGGTTATTTCTCTCTTCGTGGTATGGCTTCAGGATATATTCTTTCATCCACTCTTCGTCGATACCATTATCTCTGCAAGCCTGCTCGATGACCTCCATATCTTCCTTACGAATACCATAGTGGAGGAAAGTGCTATCTATACTCTTTTTCATATTGTCCGGATATTAGTTGTATTGGTCGGGGAAGAAAGTACTCCACCCTGCTAAATCACGCGCATTGTCGATATGCATAGGAGAATACTTCCATACATCGTGACCGTCCTCTATGATGATACCGCCAATGATGTTCTTTCCGCGTATGGTATGCTCAGCAGCGATATAATCGATAAGGGCGTTGTGCTTATTGACTGATTCGCGGTCGCCTCCTACGGATTTGGTATCAAACAGGCAGATTGTACCATTCTTCATACGGATGACATAATCGACAAAGAAAAGGCGTTCTTTTCCCTCGTTATCGGTATATCTGACGGCAAAATGCTCTGCCCCGCTGTCGGCATTCTTGTACCACCAATCGATATAGCGGCTATGCTGCTCGAGGAAAGCCGTGAAGTGCTGTTCGGGTTGTGAGGCCTCGTTGAGGGTAACAAACGGCAGCAAAGCATGGTTGTGTATATCCTCTTCGATATGGCAAGTGGCGTCGCTATAGTCGCGTACGGCAGGCACCTCCCACTCGTAGTTGAGGATTCCGCGATCGGCAGCCAAGCGTTTCTCCATGATGTTGTTCTTGTAGAAATTCAAGACAGTAGAGATAAACTCTCTGAATTTGGGTTGGTTGTCGTGATATAGCACCACTTTGATTGTTTCATACTCACTGAGCCCGTAGAGGGTTTCCATTGTGCTTACAATGGTATCTTCCAACAAAGGTAATGCTTTGCTCTTTGACCATCCGCTTAGCAAACTGCCGCAGAACTTATCGAATACGGCTTGCAACTCGTTGAGGGTGCGAGCATAGCCGGCTCTGTTCCGTATGACATACTCGCCCTCTTCGTCGAGCAGTTCCATATCGGTAGGTATCTCTATTTGGATACGACTGACATCGAACCGAATATGTATATTTGCACTTGTTTTCTTGCGATTTTCTACCAGGATAGGGTCACTGCCGTCGGCACCTATCATCACAGATTCTTGTTCTTCGCCAAACAAAGTATCCACCATATTGGTTTGCAGGCTATTGAGCCACTTCTCGGATACCTGTTCACGGAATATACGGCGGAAGTCGGAGCGCAAGATATTGTTCTCTTTGTTGGTTCGCTCTTCTTTGTTGGCGGTAAGATGTATGTTATTCAGGTCCTCACGCCGATAGGCATGCAAAGTATTGATATAGGTGGCGTCGTCGGGTTCTACTCTGATTCTATCGGCACTCAAATCGGTATAGACATAGCCTATATCTAAGAGTGAGTTGCCATAGAAATGCTGCTGCGGCATACGCATGATACGCCCCACGGTCTGTATAGTAAAGGTGAAACTGCTCAACTTACGGAATATCAGCAATACCGCAGCCCGTGGGCAGTCCCACCCGAGTGCTATTGCCTGCTTGAACAGCAAGACATCTACCAAACTATCCTGCTGCTCAATGCCCTGCAGATTGGTTTTCTCATTCGCCAGCCACACGGCTACTTTGCCGTTTTCAATCGACATCTTGTGTGTGGCTAATGCAGCCAACAGGTTGTCTTTCAGTTCGTTCTCCTCACGCGACAGGGCTTCCGAATCATCGTTAGGCAACTGAATGAGCAACAGCGGGTTAATATTCACGCCACAGGCTCGATACGCCTCGGCTATCTGCCGGCGTTTGTTGCACGCCTCGGCAAGCAGAATCTCATTGAGGTGTTGTGCGGAAGACTGTGCCAGTACGCTTTGCAGAGCGGGGTTGAGCGATATATTCTGCTTGATCATCCCTTCGGAGATAACTTCTGCACGGGAGATAGACAACTTAGCATCGCAGTTGGCGGTTATCGGAGTGGCAGATACGCGCAACTCCACTTTCGGCTGCATCTGTTGCAGTACGCGTTCTGATTTGCGAGCGTTGTTGCCTGCAAACATGTGTTCCTCGTCGATGATACACACCAATGCTATGTGGTTGGCACGCGTGCGCTCTATGATCTCATAGATCGAAGCCGCCTGCTCCGACCCACGCACCATAACATTCTTTTCCTTGTTGATACTCTGCCAGTTGACAAAGAGGACTTGCCCGGGTTGGATATAGCCGTCGGAACCTAAATCCAGATTATCATAGACGACCGGTTCCAATATGTGCGTTTCGGAGAAAGCACTCTTCATGGAGAGATAACTCTGGATATGCAGTGCATTGGGTGCAAGCCAGATAAATGCGACACGATGGTATTGGCAGTCCTCCTCTTTGAGTTGCTGTTGCAGCCTCGACATCACTTCTGTAATCATCACCGTCTTGCCGGCACCCGTAGGTGCTTGAAAGACGATTTTACGGCGAATCCCCGGGGCATTGAGTTGGTCCACCACCTCGCGGAACAACTTATCAACGGCTTTTTCTTGATAGCGTTTCAGGTTCATAATGTGTCCTCCTCAAAAGTAAGTTCGGTATCTGTGGTAGCGGGTTCGTCCTGCGGTTGCTGTTTCTTGGGCAGCACTTTGCGGTAGGCGTTGTAGATAGCGGCAGGCAAAGCGCAGAGCGAGACCTTGTTGTCCACTGCCTCAAAATCGGCATTGTAGGCATAGTCGTTGGCAGAAAAGACATAGATACGGATAGGCGATATGATGTCCATACGGCTAATCTCAGCCACGATGGTGTCGATGGCATCAGGGTTGTAGATGATTAACATCTGTGCATCGGCATCGGCAAAGTAGCGCACCACACTGCTCCGCAGACGAAGATTGCCGAAAGTGTGGCACTCGGTGTAGATAGACTCTTTGATACAAAGCAGATCGGTAGCAGCGAGCATAAGTTGTTTTTTGGCAGTGAGAGAACTCTCTCGCGCAACAAAATCAGTCCGATAGTACCGCAGTTTGTTGGCAGTCAGTCCTGCGACAGGTTCTCCTTTGGGCGTGGTGTAACCTTGGATGACGCGTTTGTTGCGCTCGTAGGTAACTTCCTCGCAGATATTGTTCTCGTTGTTGGTGATCAAGATACACTGCCTATGCCCGCCGTCCTCTGCATTGAGTTGCATCGTGGCATGCAAGGTGGTGCCGGAACCGGCAAAGAAGTCGAGGATGGTGGCAGATTTACTGATGTGCGTTGCTATTAAATCAGAAATCAGATTATATGGTTTAGGAAAGTCAAAAGGACAATTCAGTTCAAATCGTGCTAATTGTTTCTTGGCAACATCATTTGAATACTCGTTAGAAATAAAATCTATTGTTGACCGCTTTCGTTCCTTGTCTATATATTGAATGGTATAATTTTTATCATCATCTTTGGCGATAACCGCACCAAGATATCCTTTAGTATAGATTTTATTACCACGAAAGACAATCCACCCGTTCTGTAATCCAAATTCGTATAAATCCTTAGACCAACGCCATGCATAGTCCTTTGAATTATAATCCCCGCTCTTTCTTTTCTCATATTTTTCTTTATCCCCACCCGGATAGTACAATCTTCCGTCATGTTCTATGACATAATCTAATGAAGGAGAATAACTTATAGAGTTACAATCTAACGGCTGTTTTAGATTATAGGCACCCCGTGTCGCAAGAAATTCATCTTCATATTTATAACTATCGTCCTTGAAGGGAACTCCTCGAAAAACATCTTTTTTGTTAGCATAGCACAAAATATACTCATGACTAACCATAAAATTTACAGGTGTTTTTCCACTTTTAGTTGATAGCCTCACAAATGTTCCCACAAAGTTCCCAGCACCAAAAATCTCATCGCAAAGCATCTTCAACTGTGCTTGTTCGTTGTCGTCGATAGAGATAAAGATGACACCTTTGTCGGAGAGGAGTGTTTTGGCGATGCGGAGGCGTTTGGACATGAAGGACAGCCACTTGCTATGGCGATAATCATCGTCCGTGCCTACGAAATGGTCGTTGTAGATAAAATCTTTGTTGCCCGTGTTGTATGGCGGGTCGATATAGATGACATCGATTTTCTCCTTGTGCGTGTAGGTGAGCGTGGTTAGTGCGGGTAGGTTGTCCCCCTCGATGAGAATATGGTTGGGTGCCTGGGGGTCTGCGGAGTCGATGAACTTCGACTTATCCTCCACCAAGACCGGCAGTTGGGTTTGCATCTGTTGCTCTACCTCCTCGCGGTGCTCCTCCCACACCAGTCCATATTGCTTGCGTTCGTGTATGAGTTGCAAGAGTTGCGACTTGGTTTCGCTGTCCAACTCGGGCAAGTCGTTGATAGTCTGTGCCAGTTTGATTTTATCCATTTTTGTAGCCATAACAATACTGCGTGTGCTTTTATTCGGTATCGGGGCAGCCGACCAGGTCGGCGAATGCCCAATAATATCAATTTTATTAATAAGGTCGCAAAGGTAAAAAAAAACGACTCTCGCAAATTTCGCGTCATTTTTGTCTTATTTTTATATTTTAGTCGTACATTGGCGATTAAACATATAATTACCATATAATTTGCCATCAATTTCTTTCGCAGTGTGCGTTGTTTCGTCAGTTCTCCATTGAAGAGCCATTAAAGTACCATTAAAACATAGGTCTCCGCAGGATATTCTTATCCTCCGTTAACAAACGGTTAATGGATCGTTAATGCAGTCGGATTTGGTTCGTAAAATAGCATTTTGCAGATGACATATTGAGAGGAAGACGGCACGATTTGTAGCATTTTGGCAAAATGAAATATTGGCTTTAGGTCTCGACAAGGTCTCGACGAAAGTTCGACTCAGTCGGCTCAAAAACAGCCGAGCAAAATGTAAGCAAAAAGGCAGATATTGTATCTGTAGTGTCAAAAAAACAGAAGCATTCCAAAGATACAAAAAAATACGGATGAAGGTGGGCTTCATCCGTATTTTTCATATTGGTTATGGTTCTTTATTCGTCCTCGTCGGTGCCGTTGAGTGCGTTGTCGGCCGCAGCGCGAGCGGCTTGTAGAGCAGCGTACTCTTCACGGTTGTGGACAACGATACGCGAGAACTCACGGAGACCGGTACCTGCAGGAATCAAGTTACCGCAAATCACATTCTCTTTCATACCCTCGAGATAGTCCACTTTGCCTTGGATAGCCGCCTCGTTGAGCACCTTGGTGGTCTCTTGGAAGGAAGCAGCAGACATAAAGGACTTGGTACCGAGAGCGGCACGCGTGATACCTTGGAGAATCTGTTTTGCCGTAGCGCAAGTAGCCTCACGAGCCTCAACGAGTTTCTTATCGCGACGACGGAGACTGGAGTTCTCATCGTGGAGACGACGAGCGGTAACAATCTGTCCGTTGGAGAGGACTTCGCTATCGCCCTTGTCGGTAACCACTTTCTTGCCCCAGATACGGTCGTTCTCGTCCATGAAGTCCATCTTATCAACGACTTGTCCTTCGAGGAAGCGTGTATCACCCGCATCAAGAATCTCGACCTTACGCATCATCTGACGCACGATAATCTCGAAATGTTTATCGTTGATTTCCACACCTTGCATACGATAGACAGACTGTGCCTCGTTGACGATGTAGTCTTGTACAGCGGTAGGACCTTGGATAGCGAGGATGTCGTCGGGTGTGATAGCGCCATCGGAGAGAGCCACGCCGGCGCGTACATAGTCACCCTCCTGTACCAAGATCTGCTTAGACAGCGGTACGAGATAGGCTTTCTGCTCGCCAAGTTTGGAGGTAACGAACAACTCGCGGTTACCACGCTTGATCTTACCGAAGGATACCTCACCATCGATCTCGGCCACGATAGCCGGGTTGGACGGGTTGCGTGCTTCGAAGAGTTCGGTAACACGAGGAAGACCACCGGTGATATCGCCTGCGGTACCCAAAGCACGGGTAACGGTGAAGAGCAGATCGCCGACCTTAACCTCAGCCCCATCTTGGTGAACCAGGCTCGCCTTAACAGGGAGGTTGTAGGTACGGAGCACATTGCCATCGGCATCGATGATATGTGCGGAAGGCATCTTGGTCTTGTCCTTGGTATCAGTGATAGACACTTCTTTCTTACCGGTTTGCTCATCGACCTCGGTCTGAGCGGTAACGCCCTCGATGACATCCTCGTATTGGATGCGACCATTCTGCTCGATGACCAGAGCGGCTTTGTACGGATCCCACTCGCAGATGACGGTATCCTTGTCGTATTTCTGACCCGGGGTAACGAACAACTTAGAAGCGTAGGGGATATTGAAAGTAGTGAGAACGACGCCGGTCTTCTCGTCTTTGAGTTGCATCTCGTTAAGACGACTAACTACGATAACATCGCCAGCCTCGGTGGTGATAGTACGGAGATCCTCGATCTCGATGATACCCTCACGAGGGATAGCGTAGGTGTTTTGTGTAGCCGCGTTGCCAGCGACACCACCGGAGTGGAAGGTACGAAGGGTCAACTGTGTACCCGGCTCACCGATAGCCTGTGCAGCGATGACGCCGACAGCCTCACCTCTCTGCACCATCTTACGCGAAGCCAAGTTACGGCCGTAGCACTTAGCGCAGACGCCATGTTTGGACTCGCAGGTGAGTACGGAACGAATCTCGACCTCCTCGATACCGGCAGCCTCGATAGCCTCGCACTGTGCCTCACGGATCTCCTCACCGGCAGCAACGATAAGGTTGCCATCCAAGTCGTGGATATCGTGAACCGACACACGACCGAGGATACGCTGGGTAAGAGTAGCGACAACGACATCGTTCTGCTTGATAGCACGAGCGGTAAGACCACGCAGAGTACCGCAGTCCTCCTCGTTGATGATGACATCGTGCGATACATCGACCAAACGACGGGTAAGGTAACCTGCATCGGCCGTCTTCAGCGCGGTATCGGCAAGACCCTTACGAGCACCGTGGGTGGAGATAAAGTACTCCAACACGGACATACCCTCTTTGAAGTTGGAAAGAATCGGGTTTTCGATAGTCTGACGACCTTCGGTAGAACCGGCCTTTTGCGGCTTTGCCATAAGTCCACGGACACCCGCCAACTGCTTGATCTGCTGTTTGTTACCACGGGCACCCGAGTCCATCATCATATATACAGAGTTGAAACCTTGGTCAGCCTCCTGCATGTGTTTCATCAAGATGTCGGTAACCTCGGTATCGACTTTGTTCCAAGCGGCAATAACATTGTTGTAACGCTCATCGTCGCCCATCTCACCGAAATTGTACATCTCTGTGATGTTCTCAACCTCTTGGTTACCCTTAGCGATGATACCTGCTTTCTCCTCCGGAATAAGAATATCGTTGAGGTTGAAGGACAGACCGCCACGGAAGGCTTTGTAGTAGCCCAAGTTTTTAATATCGTCGAGGAACTGAGCCGTACGAGCCACACCGCAGGTCTTGATGACCTTGGAGATAATCGACTTAACGGCACCTTTCTTCATTACCACATTTTGGAAGCCTACCTCTGCCGGTACATACTGATTGACCATGACGCGGCCCGGGGTGGTCTCAATGATATGGTTGACATGCTCGCCATCGACAACATCGTCCAAACGGACTTTTACCTTGGCATGGATATTTACGCGCCCTTCGTTGAGAGCCACGGTGCACTCCTCGGGAGAGTAGAACACCAATCCCTCACCTTTAACGCCCGTACGCTCCTTAGTAATATAGTACAGACCCAAGATCATATCCTGTGAAGGCACGGTGATAGGGTTACCGTTAGCCGGGTCGAGGATGTTATGAGAGCCAAGCATCAGGAGTTGTGCCTCGAGGACCGCCTCGTTGGAGAGAGGCAAGTGGACAGCCATCTGGTCGCCATCGAAGTCGGCGTTGAATCCGGCGCAAGCCAACGGGTGCAACTGGATAGCCTTACCCTCGATCATCTTAGGTTGGAAAGCCAAGATACCATGGCGGTGCAGAGTCGGCGCACGGTTGAGCAATACGGGGTGTCCCTCCATCACATGCTCAAGAATCTCGTAGATAACCGGTTCGCGGCGATCGATAATCTTCTTTGCCGATTTGACGGTCTTGACGATACCACGCTCGATGAGTTTGCGAATGATGAACGGTTTGTACAACTCGGCTGCCATCTCCTTAGGCAGACCGCACTCGTGCATTTTCAACTCAGGACCAACGACGATAACGGAACGCGCAGAGTAGTCAACACGCTTACCGAGCAAGTTCTGACGGAAACGACCTTGTTTACCCTTGAGCGAATCGGACAACGACTTAAGCGGGCGATTGGCCTCAGACTTCATAGCCGTAGTCTTACGCGAGTTGTCGAACAAAGAATCGACAGCCTCTTGGAGCATACGCTTCTCGTTGCGCAGGATGACATCCGGTGCTTTGATCTCGATGAGTCGTTTCAAACGGTTATTACGAATGATGACACGACGATAGAGGTCGTTGAGGTCGGAAGTAGCGAAACGACCACCATCCAACGGAACAAGCGGACGCAACTCGGGCGGCGTAACAGGGATAACCTGCAAGATCATCCACTCGGGGCGGTTTTTGCCCTTAGAAGCGCGGAAGGACTCGACGACTTGCAAGCGTTTGAGAGCCTCTTGCTTACGCTGAACAGAAGTAGATTTGCTTGCTTGGTCACGCAGTTCGAAACTCAGTTTGTCCAAATCGATACCGCACAACATATCGTAGATAGCCTCGGCACCCATCTTAGCGATGAACTTATCGGGGTCGCTATCATCTAGCATTGCATTGTTCTCCGGAAGGATGTCTAAGATCTGAGCATACTGTTCCTCATCGAGTAGCATACAATCTTCGATAGGCAGACGGTTCTTGTCGTCCTTATTCTTCTCGCCAATCTCCATACCGGCGAGGGCACCTGCCTTAACAACAATGTATTTCTCGTAGTAGATGATCGAATCCAATTTCTTGGTTGGGATACCCAACAGAGCAGCCATTTTGCTTGGCAACGAACGGAGGTACCAAATATGCGCTACGGGAACGATCAGTTTGATGTGTCCCATACGCTCACGGCGCACCTTCTTCTCAGTAACCTCAACACCGCAACGCTCGCAGACGATACCTTTGTAACGGATGCGCTTGTACTTACCGCAATGGCACTCGTAGTCCTTGGTAGGACCGAAGATACGCTCACAGAACAAACCATCTCGTTCGGGTTTGTAGGTACGGTAGTTGATGGTTTCCGGCTTTAACACTTCACCACTGGAGAGTTGCATAATCTCATCAGGCGAAGCCAAACCAATTGAAATCTTGGTAAAACCGTTTTTCTTGTTATCTTGTTTAAAAGCCATAATCTTTATTGGATTAAGGACTGTCCGGCAAGGATATTTCTACCCGAGCGGGCAGTCTTTTGTTCAATTCATTATTCCATTGTTATTGACAGTGTAAGTCCTTGGAGTTCGTGCAAGAGGACATTGAGCGATTCGGGGAGTCCCGGTGTCGGGAACGGTTCACCCTTAACGATAGCCTCGTAGGTACGAGCACGCCCGGTAACATCATCAGACTTAACGGTAAGAATCTCTTGAAGGGTATGAGCGGCACCGTGTGCTTCGAGTGCCCAAACCTCCATCTCACCGAAACGCTGACCACCGAATTGTGCTTTACCACCAAGAGGCTGTTGAGTGATAAGACTGTACGGACCGATTGAACGGGCGTGCATCTTGTCATCAACCATGTGTCCTAACTTCATGAAATAGGTAACACCGACGGTAGCCATCTGATCGAAAGGTTCGCCCGATTCGCCATCATAGAGTTGGGTCTTACCGGCACGCGGAAGTCCTGCTTTGTCGGTCCATTCGTCCAACTGGTCGAGGGTACAACCATCGAAGATAGGCGTAGCAAACTTAACGCCGAGTTCTTGACCAGCCCAACCGAGTACGGCCTCGAAGATCTGACCGATGTTCATACGTGAAGGCACACCCATCGGGTTCAAGACGATATCTACCGGTGTACCATCTGCCAAGTACGGCATATCCTCTACGCGGACGATCTTGCTGACAATACCTTTGTTACCGTGGCGACCCGCCATCTTATCACCCACACGAATCTTACGGCTCTTAGCGATATAAACCTTAGCCATTTGAATGATACCATTGGGCAATTCATCACCAATAGTGAGATTGAACTTGCGGCGTTTGAGGTCGGCATCCAACTCCTTATATTTAGCGATGTAGTTCATGATACACTGTGCAGCCAACTCATTCTTATGCTCATCGCTTGTCCAACCTTCGAGCATAACAGATTGGAAATCAATCATACCAAGACGCTCTTTGGTAAAGTGTTGCCCCTTAGATATGAGTTCGGTACCGACAGTATCCTTGACAGAAACAGCAGGTTTATTCTCCAAAATCTTTGCCAATTTGCTAATCAGCAACTCGCGCAAAGCGTCAGCCTGCTCGGTGAATTCGGCATCCATCTTAGCGATTGCCTCTTTGTCCTCCATCTTAGCCTTGCGGTCTTTGATAGCACGAGTATAGAGTTTCTTGCCGATGATCACACCCTCCAACGAAGGACTGGCCTTGAGGCTGGCATCCTTAACATCACCTGCTTTATCACCGAAGATGGCTTTGAGCAGTTTCTCTTCAGGCGAAGGATCTGTTTCACCCTTAGGAGTAATCTTACCGACGAGGATGTCGCCCGGGCGGATATGAGCACCTATACGAATGATACCATTCTCATCCAGGTCTTTGGTAGCATCTTCGCTAACATTAGGAATATCAGCCGTGAACTCCTCCATACCACGCTTGGTCTCGCGCACCTCGAGCAGTTGCTCTACGACATGGACAGAGGTGTACATATCCTCGCGCACGATACGCTCACTGAGGACGATAGCATCCTCATAATTGTAACCCTTCCAAGGAATGTATGCAACCTTGAGGTTTTTACCAAGAGCCAACTCACCGCCTTGGGTAGCATAACCCTCGGTGAGAATCTGACCTTTCTCTACGCGGTCACCTTTGCGAACGATAGGATGGAGGTCGATCGTGGTATTTTGGTTGGTTTTCTCAAACTTAGGCAGTTTGTACTCTTTTTCTGCGGACTCGAAAGAAACGAACTCTTCCTCATCGGTGCGATCATATTTGATACGGATGACATCTGCATCAACATAAGTAACCAAACCTGCGCCTTCTGCCTCCACTTGGGTACGACTATCCTTAACTAACTGCTCCTCGATGCCGGTACCGACAATAGGTGCCTCGCTGGTGATCAAAGGTACAGCCTGACGCATCATGTTCGATCCCATCAAGGCACGGTGGGCATCATCGTGCTCCAAGAACGGAATAAGTGCGGCAGCGACAGAAGCAATCTGGCAAGGAGCCACATCCATCAAATCGACTTGCTCTGGCTCTACAACGGGGAAGTCGGCACCAAGACGCGATTTTACTTTGTTACGAACGAACTTACCATCCTTATCCAAAGGTGCGTTACCTTGCGCAACGATTTTCTCTTCTTCGTCCTCTGCACTGAAATACTGAATATGGTCGTTATCCAAATCGACCACACCATTTTCAGCCTTACGATAAGGGGTCTCAATGAAACCGAGGTCGTTGATTTTGGCATAGATACACAACGATGAAATCAGACCGATGTTCGGTCCTTCAGGGGTCTCGATAGGACAGAGACGACCATAGTGCGTATAGTGGACATCTCGCACCTCAAATCCGGCACGATCACGGCTCAGACCACCGGGACCGAGGGCAGACATACGGCGCTCGTGGGTAATCTCAGCCAGCGGGTTTTGCTGATCCATGAACTGGCTCAACGCATTGGTTCCGAAATAGGAATTGATAATCGAAGAAATCGACTTTGCGTTGATCAGATCGGTAGGGGTAAACACCTCATTATCACGCACATTCATGCGTTCACGCACGGTACGCGCCATACGCGCAAGACCTACACCAAACTGGTTGTAGAGTTGCTCACCGACGGTGCGGACACGGCGGTTGGACAAGTGGTCGATATCATCTACCTCCGCATTGGAGTTGATGAGTTCTACCAAGTATTTGATAATCTCGATAATGTCCTCTTTGGTCAAGACGCGGACATCATCGGGGATAGACATATTCAACTTGCGGTTGATACGATAACGCCCTACTTCACCGAGATCGTAGCGTTTTTGCGAGAAGAACAGGTTTTGTATCATCTCACGAGCCGTAGCATCATCAGCAGGCTCCGCATTACGCAACTGGCGATAGATATACAAAACGGCCTCTTTCTCGGTTTTGGTGGGGTCTTTTTGCAATGTATTGAATATGATCGAGTAGTCGCTCTCGCGATTCTCATCCTTATGCAAAAGAACAGACTTGCTACCGGAATCAAGGATAGCATCGATAATCTCCGGAGTCAATTCTTTCTCACGCTCAACCACAATCTGGTTACGCTCGATAGTAGAAACCTCACCGGTATCCTCATCAACGAAGTCCTCGAGTGTAGGTTTCATAACATATCCTGCCAGGCGACGACCGATGCAAGCCTCAAGAGTAGCGCGGTTGCACTTCACTTCCTCTGCCAAGTCGAAGCAATTAAGGATGTCCTTATCGGACTCAAAGCCGATGGCACGGAGCAGAGTGGTTACAGGTAATTTTTTCTTACGATCGATGTAAGCATACATTACCTTGTTGATGTCGGTAGCGAACTCAATCCACGAGCCGCGGAAAGGAATGATACGAGCGGAGTACAACTTGGTGCCATTGGAGTGCATAGATGTACCGAAGAACACACCCGGTGAGCGGTGTAATTGACTAACGACAACGCGCTCAGCACCATTGATAACGAATGTACCCTTTGGGGTCATGTATGGGATAGTACCCAAATAGACATCAGAAACAACAGTATCGAAATCCTCATGGTCGGGATCTTCGCAACTAAGGCGAAGTTTGGCCTTAAGAGGCACGCAATAGGTCAAACCGCGCTTGATACACTCCTCAATAGAATAGCGGGGAGGATCAATACTATAATCCAAGAATGCAAGCGTAAAGGAGTTTCGGGTATCCTGGATAGGGAAATTCTCCTGAAACACCTTGTACAGACCTTCGTTACGACGCTGCTCCGGAGTAGAATCCATCTGGAAGAAGTCGTGGAAGGACTTTAACTGAATCTCCAAGAAATCAGGGAACGGCATCTGCTTTTGCAGACGCGAGAAGTTGACCCTTGGTTGTTTTGTAGTTGTAGCCATTTATTTTAGGATGGTTAGTTGTTATAGCAGACAATAAACTGCTGGTAATGAGTTATTTAGAACTAAATAGTTGGTTTTTTAGATTTATAGTAGTTTTACAAAAACCGCATTAGAATTACCAGATATTCAGTTAATTTCACACATCTGCTTTATTTAGAGAAAAAGGTTTAGACCCCCGATTAGGGGTCTAAACCTATTACCACAAGAGTGGTTGGTTATTACTTGAGTTCAACCTCTGCGCCAACCTCTTCGAGTGCTTTCTTGAGAGCCTCAGCGCTTGCTTTGTCGAGACCTTCCTTAACGGTAGCAGGAGCAGCGTCAACGATGTCCTTAGCCTCTTTCAGACCAAGACCGGTTTGCTCTTTAACGGTCTTAACAACCTGAAGCTTCTGAGCACCTGCGCTCTTAAGAACTACATCGAACGAAGTTTTCTCCTCAGCAGCAGCCTCAGCGCCACCAGCAGCAGGAGCAGCAACTGCAACTGCAGCAGCTGCAGGTTCGATACCATACTCGTCTTTCAAGATTTGAGCGAGTTCGTTTACTTCTTTAACCGTGAGGTTAACCAATTGTTCAGCAAAAGCTTTAAGATCTGCCATTGTCGTATAATTTTAAGAATTTATTTTTAAGTTGATTGTTTTGTTTTTTGCTGATTACTCAGCGCGTTCTCCCAAAGTCGTAAGGACTCCGTGGAGTGTATTTGCACCGCTCTGGAGAGCAGAGATGACATTCTTAGCCGGCGATTGCAAGAGTGCAACAAGGTCGCCGATAAGTTCGTTTTTCGATTTGATTGCAGAGAGGAACTCCAAGTTCTGCGCACCCATATAGATAGTTTCTTCTACGAAAGCGGCTTTGAGTTGGGGTTTAGCCTCACCGGTCTTATCACCTTTGGTAAACTCTTTGATGAGTTTAGCGGGTGCGTTTCCAGTGTTGGCAAGCATCAATGCAGTGTTACCCTTGAGAGACTCAAAGATTTGCGCATCGATACCTTTAGCCTCGAGAGCCTTTTGGAGCAATGTATTCTTTGCAACAACGAGTTTAATATCGTTTTTGAAGCACGCACGACGGAGGTCGCTGGTTTTCTGAGCATTCAGTCCTTCGATATCGGTGATATAGAAATGGGAGTACTCGCCCAGTTGCTCTTGGAGCGCAACGATAATCGCATTTTTATCTTCCTTTTTCATTGTCTCAATTTTAAGTGTGATTAACCTATTGATTTGGGATCAATCTTGATACCTTGACTCATAGTACTGGAAAGATAAATGCTCTTGATATAGTCTCCCTTGGAAACAGCCGGTTTGAGTTTTACGATAGTGTCGATAAACTCTTTGGCGTTCTCAGCGATAGCGTCAGCACTGAAGGAAACCTTACCAATGGAGGTGTGTACAATACCGAATTTGTCCACCTTAAAATCAATCTTACCTTGCTTAACCTCTTTAACAGCCTTAGCAACATCCATTGTTACAGTACCGCTTTTGGGGTTAGGCATAAGACCACGGGGACCAAGGACACGACCGAGAGCACCAATTTTGCCCATGATTTGAGGCATAGTGATGATGACATCGATGTCGGTCCATCCAGCTTTAATCTTTTCAATATACTCGTCGAGACCTACATAGTCGGCGCCTGCTTCTTTAGCAGCGGCCTCTTGGTCAGGAGTACAGAGTGCAAGAACACGGACAGTTTTACCGGTTCCGTTAGGGAGCGAAACAACGCCACGAACCATCTGGTTGGCCTTACGAGGGTCAACGCCGAGACGAACATCGATATCAACGCTTGCATCGAACTTAGTGGTAGTGATCTCTTTAACGAGAGCGGCTGCCTCAGCCACGGTGTAAAGTTTGCCTGCTTCAATCTTCTCAGCAGCAAGCTTTTGATTTTTTGTCAATTTTGCCATAATAGTGATTGAAGTTTAGTTATTTAACGGTGATACCCATGCTTCGAGCAGTTCCTTTTACCATAGACTCTGCGCTCTCAACGGTAAAGCAGTTGAGGTCAACCATCTTATCGGTAGCGATTTGACGGCATTGCTCTTCGGTGATAGAAGCCACTTTGTTACGGTTAGGTTGAGCCGAACCGCTTTTGATTTTGGCAGCCTCAAGCAGTTGAATAGCAACAGGAGGAGTCTTAACGATAAACTCGAACGACTTGTCGGTGTAAACAGTGATAATCACAGGCAAAACTTTGCCTGCTTTGTCCTGAGTTCTGGCATTGAATTGTTTACAAAACTCCATGATGTTCACACCCTTAGAACCCAGTGCAGGTCCAACGGGAGGAGCAGGATTAGCAGCGCCACCCTTGATTTGGAGTTTGATAAAACCAGCAATTTCTTTAGCCATAATTGTTTAGTTTTACGATGTTAATAGTTTTTGGCCTGATAGCGGATAGGTTGTATCCTCGGCCGGTTGATTATAATGAAACTATCGAGTAGTAACTAACGACTCGTAACAGAAGTCTCCTACTCTTTTTCCACTTCGTTGAAACCTATGGTCAGAGGGGTCTGACGATCAAAGATTGTGATAACAACTACGAGTTCGTGTTTCTCTTGAGATACCTCTTGGATGACGCCATTGAAGCCGTTGAATGAGCCGCTAATGATCTTCACCTTTTCGCCAACGAGATAGGTTTCCTCGAGTTGAACATTATCCTCGGTCTCAGCCACATTACCCACGATACGATTGATTTCGGATTGGGGTACAGGAGCCGGTTTGACGGACGAGCCGTCGTTGCTCATAAAGCCGAGTACATTAGGGATGTTTCTCAGGAGGGGATAACTCTCGTCGCAGAGATAGCACTCCACCAAGACATAGCCGGGCAGCAGATTACGCTCTTTGATAGTGCGTTTACCGCCACGCAGTGCTACGACTTTCTCGGTAGGGATTAAGACTTGCGAAACATACTCCTTGAACAGGGAAGAGGTAACCAAGGCACTTTCGATATACTCTTTTACCTTGTTTTCCTTTCCACTGATTGCGCGGAGCACATACCATTTGAATTTGCTATCAGCCATATTCGTAATACCTTAAGATTAGAATAATTAGAACAGACCGTAAACAAATGTCATGATAGACTCGAAGCACCAGTCCATAAGCCACACGATGAGTGCTAAAATAATGGAAGCAACAAGCACAACCACCGAACTCTGAGCCAACTCTTTGCGAGTAGGCCAAGAGGTCTTATGAACCAATTCGTTGTACGATTCCTTGATATTTTCTACAAGTTTCATATAAGTAGTTTTCTTATTCGATATTATCTATCTTTCACGGCAACAATCCGACTCCAACAGCATATTGAAGTCAGATTGGAAGCTATGTAAGTTTGTAACAGCACGGAAGGAAAGGTTCGAACTCTCGACACCCGGTTTTGGAGACCGGTGCTCTACCAACTGAGCTACTTCCGTAAGTCGGAATGCTTTGAAACAAAGCCTCTCGGCATTCCGTTTTTATTTTCTCTCTGCATTCAGCGAGGCCGAAGCCTCACTGCGCAGTGGAGATATAGGATTGATGATTAGTCAATCAGTTTGGTAATTTGTCCCGAACCTACGGTACGGCCACCTTCACGGATAGCGAAACGCAGACCCTCAGAGCAAGCAACCGGGTAGATGAGTTTAACCTGGATTTCCAAGTTGTCGCCCGGCATTACCATTTCAGTTCCTTCGGGGAGAGTGATTTCACCGGTAACATCCATAGTACGGATGTAGAACTGAGGACGATAGTGGTTGTGGAACGGAGTGTGGCGGCCGCCTTCCTCTTTTTTCAAGATATAGACAGAAGCCTTGAACTCGCTGTAAGGTTTAACAACACCCGGGTGAGTGAGCACCATACCACGACGAACCTCGTCTTTGTCGATACCACGGAGAAGCAGACCAACATTATCACCAGCTTCACCTTCGTCGAGAAGTTTACGGAACATCTCGACACCGGTAACAACCGATTTCTTGCCTTCAGCGCCGAGACCGATAAGTTGAACCTCGTCACCTACTTTTACAACACCTGTCTCGATACGACCGGTAGCAACAGTACCACGACCGGTGATTGAGAAGACATCCTCAACAGGCATAAGGAAAGGCTTATCAATGGCACGAACAGGGAGTTGGATCCAATTATCAACAGCATCCATCAACTCCATTACTTTGTCAACCCATTTCGGATCGCCGTTGAGTGCACCAAGTGCAGAACCGCGGATGATAGGAGTATTGTCGCCATCGAAATCATAGAACGAAAGAAGTTCACGCATCTCCATCTCAACAAGGTCGAGCATCTCGGGATCGTCAACCATATCGCATTTGTTCATAAATACAACCAAGCGAGGTACATTCACCTGACGAGCGAGCAGGATGTGCTCACGGGTCTGAGGCATAGGACCGTCGGTAGCAGCAACCACGATGATTGCACCATCCATCTGAGCAGCACCGGTAACCATGTTCTTTACATAGTCAGCGTGCCCAGGGCAGTCTACATGGGCGTAGTGGCGGTTAGCAGTTTCGTACTCGATGTGTGCTGTGTTGATAGTAATACCACGCTCTTTCTCCTCAGGTGCGTTATCAATCTGGTCGAAAGATTTAACATCCTCAGAACCGAAACCTTTCTCATGGAGAACCTTAGAGATAGCAGCGGTCAAAGTAGTTTTTCCGTGGTCAACGTGACCGATAGTACCGATGTTAACGTGCGGTTTTGAACGGTCAAATTTCTCTTTTGCCATAGTGTTTAATTGATTTATTAACGTTAATAATAAGTAATTATCTCGTTAGTTTTGCACACGAAAAAGAAGGTACAATCCTTCTTTTCTCGATGTGATAGCAGGCTCGACGCCTACCGTGGAGCTGATGGCGGGAGTTGAACCCGCGACCTCATCCTTACCAAGGATGCGCTCTACCACTGAGCTACATTAGCAACAAAAATCTTTGAGCGGAAAACGGGACTCAAACCCGCGACCCCCAGCTTGGAAGGCTAGTGCTCTATCGACTGAGCTATTTCCGCGAAATCCGATGTAAGTCGGTTTCGTTTCGTGCGAGGTTATGAGTCAGCGTCGAACTGCGAAAGTTATAGAAACAATACTTGCGCAAGATAATCGCCACGCAATTCTTCGCACTGATATTCGTGGGTGCGGATGGATTCGAACCACCGAAGTCGAGAGACAGCAGATTTACAGTCTGCCCCATTTGGCCACTCTGGAACACACCCAGTGTTTAATTGTGAGTCGTTGAGATCATCAACAAACTCTTTCAACCTATCAAAGAACTTTTGAGCCTCTAGTCGGACTCGAACCAACGACCGCTGGATTACAAATCTAGTGCTCTACCAACTGAGCTATAGAGGCGTTTTGCTTTCCAACTTACGCTGAATTTCTGCGATAAGGATTTCGTCAGCCGAGGCTATCAAAATCGTGTTCGGCGGAAAAGCGGTGCAAAGGTACTGCTTTTTTTGGATATAGCAAAATAATTCTGCAAAAAAAATGCGAAAATCGTAATTTTATTCTCTTTCTCGCGCGTATATATTTAGATGCGTAGGAATAGAATAGGTCAGAAAAGCCGAATATTTATCGGATCGCACAGAGGTTATCACACCAAAAGTCCGCGATAGTATGCCGGTTAATCGCCCAAAAATGGCAATAGATATGCAAACCTATAGGACAGTTACGAAAAGATGTAATGCCAGCGATATAGAAAATCGACAGAGAGCGGCAATATACTTTTTATACATTTTCTGCTCAAGATATTTGCATAGTTCCATAAAAAACTATATCTTTGCACTCGGAGTGTAACACACTTTTCGTAAAACTGCAAATAAAATTGCAATGATAACAATCAATAAATTTTGCCTATGACATAACCATGCATCGGTAAGGCGATGCAATGACATACATATTTTAAGCGTTATAAGCCCAACTTGATTCTTTGAAAACCGGACACTTTCAAGAATTTATCTATTCAAGCGCAGGTTTATGCACGCTCACGGTAACGGTGTGAGTTTTCTGTGCGTAAATTTGAATAGATAAGGTAGTCCAGAACCTCAAAGAATCAAATGAAGCGAACGAAAGTTCACGCTTTGTTTGTGTAACACCCACCCAAAGCCGGGGAATGACTTTTGGGTGGGTGTTGGTATTTTTTTGCCGTCGGACAAGTTTAGAGCATATATTTGATTGTCTTATCTTGGCTTGGACATATTCCATTGTTAGGGGGAAAGTAGATTATTCCCCGTCGCTTGTGCTACATTTTTTCACAACTCGGGAGGGGACATTTCCCCTTGCCTATGGATTACTTTTTCCTATTGCTCGGGGGGATACATTTCCTATTTCGAGGGATTTTACATCTCCCATTGTTCGAGGGTGGCGGTGAGTTGGTCGAAGGTGTGGGCTTTGCTCTTGGCTTGGACCTCCTCGATTTGGGCATTGACGGCTTGGTCGTAGGTCTCTGCCTCGACATCGCGGATGACGCCCAAAGCGATGGGCAGAGCATCCGCAGCGGGATCGACGCCCACCTCCATGTATTGCTGTTGCCCCATGAGTGCCAGCATACGGTGCAGAGTCGGGTCTTGCTCGTGTGCATCGTGGGTCAGCACGCGCGGGTCGTCGGCAGGAACGACTACCAAACGAGGCATCAAACCTTGCGAGTAGTCGAGAGCCAGACCTTTATCGTTGTCTTTACCGAAAATCATCTTTTCGCCGTGGTGAAGGACGATCGAGCGGTCGGCACGCGTGTCGCGGTCGGCAATCCAAGCGTGTGTCCCGTTGTTAAAGATGACGCAATTGACAAGGCATTCGATGACCGATGCGCCCTTGTGGTTGTTCGCTTGCACCATACAATCGACGGTGGTAGGCATATCGACATCCAAGGTGCGGGCAAAGAAAGTGCCTCGTGCGCCAAACACCAATTCGGCAGGCACGAAGGGTCGCTCCACCGTACCGAACGGACTGGATTTGCTGACAAATCCCTTGGGGGAAGTAGGCGAATACTGCCCTTTGGTGAGGCCGTAGATACGGTTGTTGAAGAGGCAGATATTCAAGTCCACATTGCGTCGAATCTCGTGAATGAAATGGTTGCCCCCGATAGCGAGGCAGTCGCCGTCGCCCGACATCTGCCAAACGGTCAGTTCGGGATGGGAGGTTTTGACGCCTGTTGCCACGGCACCACCACGCCCGTGAATAGTATTGAAACCATAAGTATTGAGGTAATGTGGCATTCGGCTGGAGCAACCGATACCCGAGATGACTACCGTCTTGTAAGTAGGCACACCTATTTGCGCCATGGCTTTCTGGAGGGCAGCACAGATAGCGTGATCTCCGCAGCCCGGGCAGAAGCGTACATATTGGTCAGATTTGAATTGAGAAGCGTCCATTAGTGTAGTGTTTTTACATGTTCAACAATGCGTTCAACGGCGAATGGTTGTCCCATTATCTCGTTGTATTGCAGGAAGTTAACTCCCGGTACATGCGAGCGAAGGATTGTAGCGAACTGCCCGCTATTGAGTTCGCAGACCACCACTTTTTTGTATGCTTTCATCACCTCGGCGGTGTTGAGCGGAAGGGGGTTGATGTAGTTGAAATGAGCCAATGCACAGCCGAGTTCGCGAGCAGCAACGCGCAAGTGCCCTTCCGTGCTACCCCAACCTACCAAGAGCGTGTCGCTTTGCTTGTTGCCTTGCACTTCGAGCAGCGGTATTCGGTTTGCCACCTGCGCCACTTTGGCTTGGCGCGTATGCACCATGATTTCGTGGTTCTCGGGGTTGGTGGAGATAGTACCGCGCTCTGCATCGCGCTCTAAGCCGATGTTGCGGTGCTCATAGCCCTCCATACCCGGGAATGCCCAGTAGCGCACATTGCGCTCGTCGCGGAGAGCAGGGTTGTATTTGCCTTTCAGCGAGGCAGGTACCGACTGCGGGTGTATCTCGGGCAATTCGGATAATTTGGGGATACGCCATAGCGCGGTACCGTTGGCAAGATAGGTGTCGGTCAGCAAGATGACGGGCGTCATATTCTCCAGGGCGATACGGCATGCCTCGTAGGCGAAGTTGAAGCAGTTGGCACTGGAGGATGCGGCAATCACCACTGCGGGGCATTCGCCGTTGCGCCCATAGACGGCTTGCAGCAGGTCGGTCTGCTCGGTCTTGGTAGGCAGACCCGTACTGGGACCGCCACGTTGGACATCGATGACCACAAGCGGGAGTTCGGCCATCACAGCCAATCCGACAGCCTCCGACTTGAGCGACAAGCCGGGACCCGAAGTAGAGGTACAAGCCAAATCACCGGCAAAAGCAGCACCGATAGCGGTGCAGACACCGGCAATCTCGTCTTCGGCTTGGACGACCATCACACCCATATCTTTGCGACCTGCCAACTCGTGCATGATGTCGGTAGCGGGAGTGATGGGGTATGAGCCGAGGAAGAGGCGCTTGCCACTGCGTTGCGCCGCAGCAATCAAGCCCCACGCCGTGGCTTTGTTACCGGCGATAGAGGTATAGGTTCCGTGCTCAGGCTGCTGATTATCAGGCGAGTCGGTGGTATGAATCTGCGAGATAGAGAGAGCAAGGTTCTGCCCGTAGTTGAAACCATCCACCAGAACTTTGGTGTTGGGTGCAATGAGAGCGGGTTTCTTTTTGAACTTGCCTTCGAGGAAATGAATGGCTTTATCGATAGGGCGATCGAACAACCAACAAACCACACCGAGCGCGAACATATTGCGCGATTTGAGAATCGACTTGTTGTCCAGCCCCGAGTCTTTGAGGCTCTCTTTGGTGAGTGTGGTGAGGTTGACCGGCACTATCTGCACAGTATCGGGGATAGCCAATTCGGCAAACGGATTGTCGGTTTTGTAGAGTGCTTTCTCGAGGTCTTTGGCGGTGAAAGCATCCATATCGACGATAACGATAGCATGTTTGCCGTACATGGCATCGTCCTCGGAATAGCGTGCGTCGGGGTGATTGAACTTAGAACCGAGCGTACATACCTTGAGTGCCGCCGCATTCATAGCGACGATCACATCGGCTTTGTCGCCGGGCGTATAGACGCCATGCCCTAAATTGACTTGGAAACCCGATACACCACCCAGTGTACCTTGCGGGGCGCGAATCTCTGCGGGAAAATCGGGGAGCGTAGAAATCTCGTTGCCGAGGATAGCACTCAAGGAGGAGAACATCGTGCCCGTGAGTTGCATACCGTCGCCCGAGTCGCCACAGAAGCGCACTACAACATTTTGTTTTTGCATATTGTGTTTATTTGATTAAGGTTTCGTGCTTTTGAAAACACCGCACAAAGGTACACAAAATCTTCTACCTACACAACAAAAAAAAGCAAAAAGGTGTATTTTATCTTTTTCCTTTTCCTTCTTGTTTGGCAGGTGCTATTCTGCATTTAGTCAGAAAAACACCGAGAAAACTAACAAAATGTTATCGACTAACTTTGTCTTAGGTCTCGATTAGGTCTCGACAAGGTTCCGACAAAGTCCGCTCAAAGTCAGTTTGACAAAAAGAAAGCAAAAAGGGCGATACAATAGAAATATGACAAAATCTCCACCTACGAATATAGGAAACCTCGCACGATAAAGTTAGTGCAGAAGGATATAGGTTTTACCGTCTGATATATAAGGAATAGAGGGCATTGGTGTCGCACACGGGCGACCCAAAAGGTCGTAGCCTGTGGTATTGGAAGGGCGTGTATTCACCTCGGGCAATGCCTGCGGCATGGATGGTTGAAGCGATGTGTAGGGCAAATGCTCGTAGTCGGCCTTGTTGATGATACCGTCTGCCACGCCATTGAGATAGGTCTCCAAATAAGTGTAGCCGGACGGGGCAAACAGATCCGCATCAGCGGGGTCGCTCGGGTCTAAACCTATCTCTATCTCGTACTCGTCGGGCAGTCCGTCAGCATCGGTATCCTGCGCCAGCGAATCGCCCTCTATGGCGTCGAGGTAGGGATAACCGGTAGCAACCGAATCGCCCACAAAGAAACAGTCCATCTGAGAAAAACGGATGTCGTTTTGCGAGTCGATGATGCCTTTCCAAGCGGGTTTGGTAGCCCCTGCAAACTGCGGTTCGATGATGCCTGCCGCCTCTTGGAGCATGCGCAAGTCCTGTTCATCGTAGCGGGGCAAGGACGCACCCGCACCCCGTAGTGGTTCGGCTGCCACCACCGATTGGTAGGCTTGCAAGGCATCCTCTGCCACAATACCGCTCGTGTTCAACGGTTGGGAGAGGACATACCGATTGTATGCCTGCTCGTCGGCTGCCAGTCCGTCCAGGTTGAAGGCACGGTTCGGGTCGCCGCTCGTATAGCCGTACAGATTATCGGCATTCACAAGGCGCAAAACTGAATCTGACCAACAAGGGAGAGCCGCATTATTCGGGTTGCCCAACTCGAATTGGTTGCCGCTTAGCAGCCAGCAGCCGTAGTCGGATTTCTTGCTACCCTGTACGAAATAGCGTTGCGAGAGGTTAGCCGCTTGGGTGGCAGGTCCGCAGCGGAAATAGTTGCCCACCATGTACACGCGGTTGTACCCCACGGCGTTTCCCTCTGCATCGTGATTCTTGGTGGTATCGTTTTCACCGCCGTAGAGCGAGTTTCTCTTGCCCCAGTTGAAAATCACATTGTTGACAAACTCGTTGTCCACCTGTGCATCGTGGTTGTGATGCCCGTTTGCCAAGTCCGCCTCATCGCGTACTCCGTTGAATCGCGGCGTGCGGCTCACGCAGTTGGCAATCAAGCAATGGTGCATAGTAGCGTGTTCGCCGCCCCATTGCATAGCATACGACCGAGCCCCTTTTTGGTGCTTCGAGTTGTACAGTCCTTCGCCGATAACCGACCACTGGATAGTAGTAGAATCGCAGTCGTAGAGGGTCAGGCACTCCTCCATCGACCACGAGAAAGAGCAGTGGTCGATAATCACATTTCGGGTATTCTCCACATCCAAGCAGGGGTAGTTGGTTGTCGGGATATCACCGGCACGAAAGCGGATATAGCGAATAATGATGTTCGGTTGGCAGACATAGATATTAGCCCCTGCGATGCATATTCCTCCCCCGGGAGCAGTCTGCCCCGCGATGGTGATGTTAGGGTGTGCGAGTTTGAGTTTAGAGGTCAGATAAATCGTTCCGCATACTTGGAAGAGCACCGTCCGCGGGCTGTCATCGCCCGTGCGCAATGCCCAGCGGAGCGTTCCTTCAATCAGGTTATCATCGCTGCAATCGTCTAAACGGGTAACATAGTACACCTTTCCGCCCCTTCCTCCGGTGGCGTTTTTGCCATAGCCCTCCGCCGTCGGAAAGGCCCTTACTTCCGCCTTGCACCAAGCACAATGCATCAACAACAAAAGCAGAATAGAGAAAGAAAAGTGTTTCATAAAATTAGTGTTTTTTTGCCATACGAATGAGTTGCAGGCTGTTGAAGATATTTTGCCAAACGATATACGCCGCCGGTCCGATAGCCGCCAGCGGATTGAGATAGGCTTGTGCCATCCAAACGCCTAAGGTAGTGTTTTTCTGCCCGAACGCCTGCCCTGCCGTAACACGGCTCACCGCAGGCATATCGTGCGGAGTAGCACCGGGGTTGATCTCCTCCTCGTGGCTCTCCTCGCCGATAGTGGTAGCGGGAAAACGATAGCCGATACACTTACCGAGGTAGAACTGAAGCAGGCAAGCCGCCAACGAACCTACGCACAACCACACAACCGACAGCCAATCATAGTGCTGTGTCGTGAGCGTTTGCGTGATGTCTGCCATTAGGATAATGAGCGTACCCGCCCATAGATAAAAAGGCATTGAGGTCCAAGTGCGTGAGAGCGCAAAAGTCTTGTCGGAACCGCGGTGGCATTGGTAGGCGTTGTAGGCGAGGCGCAAGAGCCATGCGGCAAAGAACGGACCGAGCAACAGCGGGCCTACCTTGCGCAGTATCAACCACGAGGCCGTCCCGAAAGTCATATCCGCCATCGGATTGACCACAGGAAAGAAAGCCGGCACTACGATTGCCGTGGCGATATTGCTCAGCAAAGTAAACGAGGTGAGGTTCTGTATCGAGCCGCCCAACTTACCCGCAATAATCGGTGCTGCAGTAGCCGTAGGCATAATCACGCATACCATAATTCCTTGCGCCACTATAGCGGCTTGCTCCGAATCAATACACAAAGTGCGGCAGGCATACACGATAGCGTAATAGACACCTGCCGACAGGGCGAGTTGTACGCCCAAGACCACCCAATGCCATGTAGGCAAGCGCAGATCCACGGGATTGACCTTGCAGAATGTGAAGAACAGCATTAGGAAGATCATCGGTGGCAGCAAGGGCATCAAGTGGCGAAACAGCGGATAACCCACCACACCGAGCAACATCGACAGCCACAAGGCATTCTTATCCAAAAAAGACTTTACTGAACCCATTATCGATTCTTATCTTTCAACATTCGTTTATACTGCCGGTTGAATCGGGTATGGAAGAGCACAGCGGCAAAGGTAAGTCCCACAATAAAACCGACCCATATCCCGGCGGCGCCCATACCGAGCGGGAAAGTGCAGACCAAAGCCACCGACAAACCCACAATAATATACGACACAAAAGCAATCACCATAGGCATCTTGACATCGGTGATACCGCGCAGCATAGCCGCACCTACCGTTTGCAAACCGTCGGAATACTGATACAAACCGGCAAAGACAAGCAGTTGCGAAGCAATAGGGATAACCGCCTCATCCTCGGTGAACAGGTAAGGTATGTAGTTGCGCAAACCAATCATAATGGCCGCGCCAATGGTGTTCATCAGTATCACCAAGTGGATACTCGCATTGCTCGCCATACGCACGGCAGGCAGGTCACCTTTGCCCAACTGGTGCGATACGCGTATCGTCGTACCCGCACCGATACCCAACGCAAGCATAAAAGTGAGGTTCGATACCTGCGAAGCAATCTGGTGCGCTGCCACCGCCTCTTTGCTAATCCATCCCACAATAATCACCGATAGGGTGAAGATAATCGTCTCGAAGAAAGTCTGTCCGCCGATAGGGAAACCGATATGCGCAATGTGACAGACCTCTCGCCACGACGAGAGCCTGCGTGAGAAAAGACGGAGATAGCCGCGCCAGTTGCGGTGCAAAACAATCACAACAAACATGCATATCGGCATACCTACGCGCGAGACCAGAGTGGCTATCCCTGCCCCCGTTGCACCCATCGCCGTTGCACCGCAATGCCCATAGATAAACACCCAATTAAGAAAGATGTTCAACGCATTCATCGTCAATACGACCAGCATTGCCATAATCGTATTGCCCAACCCCTCCAAGAACTGTTTTTGTAGACAAAAGAGCAGGTATGGCAGCAGCGAAACCACAATCAATACAAAGTACGGTCGTGCTGCTTCTATCACCTCCGGTTCTTGTCCGAAATAGTCCAAAAACGGGATAAACAATGCCAATATCAGTGTTGCTATTACACTGATAATCAGCGTAAAATACACCCCATTCTGTAGTAGTGAGGCTATCTTTGGGCGTATGCTGTCGCCTTTCTCGGGGTGCTGCGACAGTTCGCCGTCTTGCAAACCGATAAGCGGGGTGATACCCATCAGCGCACCCGAAGCAAACAGCATTATCGTAAAGAAAATAGCATTGGAGAAACTCACCGCTGCCAAATCGACGGTGGAATAACGCCCCACCATCATCGTGTCAAACAGACCAACCAACGCTCCACCCATCTGCGTAAGCATCACAGGTACAGCCACTTTCAGATTGCGTTTGTAGTAAGGAAGATACTCCTTAAATTTGTTAATCAACTGCATACATTATTATTGCACAATGTTTGACGACCACTATTCAGGCGGGGTCATTTTCGCACAATGCCAATATACACACCTCTATAATCGGAGGAACTATCTCTTTCGTTTTAGAGGCTCAACTCGTTAGGTAGAGGAAGGCGGCACTAAAAGTTTATAAACTTACAAAAACTATACCAAACACCACCAAAACTATTCAAAACCACCAAAATATCCATTTTACTCGAATATCTAGAGTTTCTATGATGTCTATATTCCCTAGATTTTCTAGCATACCTTGCCTATTCATGGGCAGCAAAGCAGGGCGGCTACCCTGCTATCCTCATCTCCTCTTCATCGTTTCTTAGTTTTTGCAAATACTTCACCGCCGTTCCTCTTTTTGTTTCATCCAATACATAACATAAATAATTTTCTCCTTCTTTTAATGCCCACAAAACCGTTTCTCCTTCAATTTTTACACTAAACACTCCCTTTTTTCCTGCCAATCTGTCAAAACTTACTTCTTGAATCATTTTCTTTACTGTTTTCATATTTTTCCTTTCTTTTTTTTGGTTAAACACATTATACTATGTGTACTAACTACCTAAAGGTAACCAACTACGCACTATTTTTTCAGAAAAATACGAAAACAACTGTTTATCCGCCTTCTATCGCCCGTCGTTCAAGCATACTAACTCACTCATTGATAGTGATATACATACAAAAAGAGGGTGCCTGCAACCGACACCCTCTTTTTTTTGTATCTTGTTATGTTTACTTTGCGTAGTTGATAGCGCGAGTCTCGCGGATAACCGTTACTTTCACCTGTCCGGGGTAGGTCATCTCGTCTTGAATACGCTTTGCCAAATCGAACGACAGCAACTCGGTATCCTTGTCACTGATCTTGTCCGCACCTACGATAACACGCAGTTCGCGACCGGCTTGCAGCGCATAAGTCTTCACCACGCCGGGGAATGACATTGCCAGGTTCTCCAGGTCGTTCAGACGCTTTACATAACTCTCCACTATCTCGCGGCGGGCACCCGGGCGGGCGCCGGAGATAGCATCGCAGGCTTGTACGATAGGCGCGATGAGCGTCTTCATCTCACATTCGTCGTGGTGCGCACCTACGGCATTGCAGATATCGGGTTTCTCTCCGTATTTCTCGCAGAGTTTCATACCCAGTTCTGCGTGCGGCAGTTCGACATCCTCGTCTGCCACCTTACCTATATCATGCAGCAGTCCGGCGCGGCGTGCGGCTTTCACATTCAGCCCCAGTTCGCTCGCCATAGCGGCGCAGAGGTTAGCGGTCTCACGCGCATGCTGCAGCAGGTTCTGACCATAACTGGAGCGGTATTTCATCTTACCCACTAGGCGCACCAACTCGGGGTGCAGACCATGGATACCCAGGTCAATAGTAGTGCGTTTACCGGTCTCGATGATCTCGTCTTCCACTTGCTTCGTTACCTTGGCTACCACCTCTTCTATACGCGCGGGGTGGATACGCCCGTCTTGTACCAACTGGTGCAGGCTCAGTCGAGCAATCTCTCTGCGCACGGGGTCAAACGCCGACAGCGTGATAGCCTCCGGGGTATCGTCCACAATGATTTCTACACCCGTAGCAGCCTCCAGCGCACGGATATTACGCCCCTCGCGACCGATGATTCTACCCTTCACCTCATCGTTGTCGATATGGAATACCGATACCGTATTCTCGGCAGCCGTCTCGCTCGACACACGCTGGATTGTCTGAATGATGATTTTCTTGGCCTCTTTGTTGGCAGTCAGTCTGGCATCGTCCATTATCTCGTTTACATACGACATCGCCGCTGTCTTAGCCTCGTCTTTGAGCGCATCAATCAGTTGTTTCTTCGCCTCCTCGGCAGAGATACCGCTCAGTTGCTCCAACTGTTGCTCCGCTTGGTGGTGCATCTTCTCAATCTCCTGCGTCTTAAACTCGATAGCCTTCTGCTGCTGTTCAATCTGCTGGCTCTTTTGGTTCAAGTCGTTCTGCGCACGCTGGATATCGCCTTGGCGCTGATTGAGTTGCTGCTCACGCTGTTGCAAGCGTTGCTCTTGTTGTTGCTGCTTCTTTTCTTGTTCGCGAACGCGGTTCTCGTGTTCCAACTTAAGGGCAATAAACTTCTCTTTTGCCTCAATAATCTTGTTTTTTTTCAGTACCTCTGCTTCTTCCTCTGCTTTCTTGAGGATGCTTGCGCTGCTATAGCGAAAGATCACATAGCATACGCCTGCGCCTACCAGCGCACACCCCACGGCTATTAGGATATAGAGTACTGTACTAATTTCGAGTAACATCATATATTTTTGTTTTTTATGGTTAATTTATTCGTTATTGTCTTGTTCCGTTGTCTTGTCCAACGCTTGCCGGATCAGGCGGTTCATCTCCTCTGTCCGCTTCTCTATGGGTTTGAGGTTCTCCGCTTGCGCCATACGCTTCCACGCAAAAGCCGCGTCTAATGCCACATACATCCATAGTTCCTCCACCGACGCTTTCGTCAGACGCTTCGCATAGAGTTGGTAACGCTGATTGAGGTACTGTGCCGCCTCTCGGTATGCCTGTTCATGCTCGCAAGGCACCTCCATCGACACACTGTGCACATCTATCTTCAGCGTGATATGTTGCTTACCATCGCTCATACGCCTGCCTCTCTCAACTATTGCGCATCAACTCGATGGCTTTATCCACTTGCGCTATCATCTGCGTCAGCCGTTGATAAGCCTCCGTGCGAGTCTCTGCCGAACCTGCCAGACTATTCGCCAAGCGCAGTCGGTTACACTCGGTTTGCAACGCTTTCTGCTCCGCATGGCTCTCCATCAGGTCTTGGCTCAGTCCCTCCACTCTCGCCTGCAATGCAGCATTCTCCGCCTGCAACGCTTTGTAGCGCACAAGCAACTCTTGCAGGTTCTGCTCCAGACTGTCCAACGCCTCCAAGCCCATCGCGACCACTTGCTTAGAACGAGTAACCGATACCGATACCCAGTATGCCCTTAAACTGCACACGCTCAGCCTTTCCGAGCGACGCACCGTCCTTGTCAAACTTCTCAATCATCACACCGTTGTAGTACTTCATCGAGGTAGTCAGCGACACCTGCAAGCACTTCAAGAACTGGTACGAGATAGCCACATCCCAGTCCACATCAAAGTTACCAAAGCGGCGGTTGTTGTCGCGGTAGCCCGCAAAAGTCATACCCGAGAAGTCCTTGCCCGTGCCTAAGTCGGCGTACATCTTGCCGTCTGCGTCAGTGTAAATCTTCGTTTTATCCCATGCATACGGAGTGTAAAGCCCCACGCTGGTCATAATCTTCAAGTCCTTGTAGGTGTAGTTAATAGACCCTTTCAGCGACAGACCCAACTCGCAACGGATGTTGTTCTTATAGTTCTTGCTTACTTCGCCCGTCTCCTCATCGGTCGTATAGTGCCATACCGCATACTTGTCCTTCAGCACATATTCTAAGCCCGACACTTCTTCGCCCTCTTTGATGGGGTACTCGTCCTTGTATTTCTCGTTCAAATGCTTGCTTACATAAGCCGTCGTCAGACGCCCGGCCACAGGCGACAAATACACCGAGAAGATGGCGTTCGGTTTCCAGTCAATACCGACCGATATATCCGTATACGAGGGGGCTAAGAACTTCGAGATAATCGGGTCGAAGTCCGCTGTACCGTTGTAGTTACGACCGAGGTCAAACTGGCTCTGGAATCCGCCTAAGATAGTCAGATACCACGCTTTCTCAAACTCCCAACCGAACTTAGTCGCGAAATTGATACGGTCGCTCGACTTCTGAAACTTATCATAGTCTTGGTCAATCCACGACAGTCCGTACTCCAAATCCAAGTTCGTGTCCCACGCCATATTATTCTCGTGATAGAGCAGACGAAACTTGGTGGAAGCCACTGCATTAATGTTGTTATTACCACCGGCTGCCCAGTTCACCAATCCCGTCGCAGCAGCGTTCAAGCCCACTACGCCGGAGAACTTCCACGCCTTCTCGCCGGTATCTACTTTCTTCAAATCAGCAGCAGCCATCCGACAGGCCTTTGCCTGACTTTCCACGGTTGCTTTATTCACCTCCTGCGCCGAAACCACACTTGCGCACAGGATACTCAGAACTGCTAAAGTAAAGAATTTCAGTTTCATATTCTTTCTTACTTCTGTTAAATCGTTATATATCAATTAGTTTTGTTATTATCTCGGTTTTGTTATTGTCAGCCCCACCATAGCAATCACTTTTGCTGTTTTCAATCCCACACGGGACACCGCTTATACGCAGCACCCGCAAATTGACTGCAAAAGTACAAAAAAAAAACGACACCCACAAATCTATTTGCTATCCTGCTTTCATTTTGTCTTTTTTCACCGCCTCACCCACCCTATTCCTACCTTCCCCGCCGACATATTGCTCAAACACAAAGAGACTTACTTCGACAACAATAAACACTCATTTAGTTTTTGGAAATAAATACAGCGACCGTATAGAATATGTTTTCGGGAAATGCTTGAAATGTGTTTTTTTTGGATTTTTGTGTAACAGAAGTACCAATGGATAGCAAAGCACGAAGTCACCGCCAACACGCAAAGCGTACCAATGCGAAGCGTCATTTGCATATCTAAAAATAATTTCGTATCTTTGCACCCGATTTTTAACCTTTACAATCCTTACACACGGTGCCGTAGCCGTACTATACACCCCCTGTCGTGCAGCCGAATGTAAGCCGACCGTAGTATGTGATTAGTATGTGATTACTATGTGATTACTATGTTAGTCAGCCAACCCGATAATACCCTTGTAATACCCAAAGCGTAATCTTAGCGCAATCTTAATACAATTAAACAACTATAAAATTATAAAACAATATGGCAACTGTGATTTTAGAGCACCCGATCCGTGAAATCCATGGCTCACTTACCCCAAAGGGCATCATCAACCGTCAAAAGAAATACCACGACGACCGTGGTCGCGTTATCCACGATGGCATACAAGAAGGGTATGCAGTGCAACACCCGCGCGACTACAAGAAGGATCCGCCCAAGGGTGCCGAACTGGCAAACATCAACCGTTTCCGCCAAGCATGCCTCATCACCAAAGAGATTCTCGATGCCGAGAAACCCGAGCAGACGCCCGTCGTAGCCGTATATCCGCCACAACCCCGGTACCTCACCAAGTCCCAAGCCCAAGCCCTCCTTGCCGACTTCCGCCGACGCTACGACGCACAAATCCCGGGCAAACGAGGTACACACCCCGACCCAAAAGCACCTATCGACAAACATACCTTCGCACCCAAACGCTTTTTCCGTTTAGACAATTTCATACGCTCATTGGTCTATCAAGCCCTCAGAAACAACCCTAACGACCTCCCTGCACAAGCATAGACCTCCCCCACACAAGCATAGAACACCCGCACAAGCAAAAAGCACCCACGCCTGCCCCATTCGAAAAAAGAGGAGGGTTTGGGAAGGTCTGCATAGCATTTTATATGGCATGCATAGAGCCCTTGTACAATGCAAACACTAATTTAGTTTTTGAAAATTAGCAACCATATAGTAGATGTCTTTGTAGGATTTTTGAATGCATTATTGGGAGTTTTTGTATAGAGAGAAGTATGGAAGCAATATGCATAATTACATGTTTAATTACATGATAATTAGTATGTTTAATCGTTAACGGAGGACACCCCAACCCGCGAAGTGTTCCCGCTCCGCTTTATGCCATAAAGCGGCTTTCCTTATGCCCTCCGCACTTCCTCCAACAAAAAATCCACAAAAAAACACACTATATATACATATATCCCAAAAAAAAGCCGTATCTTTGTAGCCTAAAATAAACTCGAATTTAATACACTGCAAATATGAAAAACAACAGATTCTTTCTCTTGTTACTTTTCGTAGTCTTTGGAACACTTGTAGCGTCTGCCGATACCTACAAATATGATTTCACAGACACCAACTCGCTAAATACAGATTGGCAAGTGGATAGTCCCGATGGAACCACTTGCTCCATTGCTTCTGTAAACAACTCTGTCAAAGCAAAAGATGGTGATTTCTTGGCTTGCGCTTTCCCTAAAAGCAAGAAAACATTAGTGGTTACCTCAAAAGCCACCTACTCAAACATATCCAATTTGTCTATGGATATTTGCGCAAGCGACAATAGCAAGCCCACTTTTACAATCAACATCGTGGATGATGCAGGAAATGTGCTTGTCAACCTACTAAAAGACGGAGGAGCAAAAGCCAGTTTCAATACCGGAGGTACCAACAAATGGGGTATATTCAACAAGGCAGTGAGTCCCACTGCTACAGGACATATCCAAATCTCGATGATCTCTTCCTCTTCGGGAAAATATGTAGGTATCGACAATATCGAAATAACCTACACAGGCGGTACCACCCCTCCTGCCCTCAAGTCCTCCGATGCTACGCTCAAAGACCTGCAAGTAGATGGCACTACCGTCAGCGGTTTCAACTCCGCCACACACGCCTACAGAGTTCTGCTCCCTGCGTCTTACACCGGTATGCCCGTTGTCAGTGCCACAGCCAACGATGCCAAAGCCACCGTTGCTGTTACGCAAGCCACTGCCATCCCCGGAACAGCCTCCGTCCTCGTTACGGCCGAAGACGCTACTACCCTCACCTACACCATCGCTTTCACCCGCGCCGAGGAGAACACACCTTCTATCACCTCATTCACGGTTGCAGGTGTGCAAGCCACTATCAATCAGACCGATAAGACAATCACCGCTACCCTTCCGCTCGGTACATCGCTCACAGCCCTTACCCCCACTGTCGCAGGCGAGAACATCGCTTCCTACACCCCGCAGGGCGCACAAGATTTCTCCGCACCCGTGCAATATACCGTTCTCTCCGCTGCGGGCAAGAGCGTAACCTATACCGTTACACTCAGCGTGGAGCAACCTAAGTCCTCAGATGCAACCCTCGCCGGCCTCACTGTCGGCGGCAAGTCGGTTACCCTCCAAAGCGGTATCCTTACCTACACCGTCGATGCCGAAGCAGGCGGTGCAGTGCCACAGGTATCGGCTACGCCCCACGATAGCAAAGCCAAAGTGGTTATCACGCAAGCCTCTTCGCTTACCGACAAAGCCACCATCGTCGTTACCGCCGAGGATGGTACAACCCTCACTTATACAATCACCTTCAATGTCAAAGTACCTTCTTCCGACCTCACTATCCACACCCCGGGTATCTTCGAGGCAGAGAAGATAGCAGGCGGATACGGCGGCACACTCACCCCGCTCAACGGCCGCGAGTATGAGGTGTACTATGCAGGAAGAGATGCTGATGACAACGCCACTATCGGTGTTACGGGTACCGACCGTGTAGCCGGTATTACCAAGAACGAAACCACCGCTGCTTGCGAAGCCGCTGACGGCTGGTTCAAAGGCACTATCGAATCGGTCGGTTCGGCAACCGTTACCGCCACCGAAGAGTTTACCAAAGGAACATCGGGGCGTGAACACCGTATGAACAACGGACACTCCTACACCTTTCACATCAGCGGATACGACCAATTCTCTATCCTCGCTAAGGATAAGAAACAAGATACCAAAGGCACAAAACCTACTGATAACCAATACTTTGAGGTCTATATCGATGGTGTCCTTCAACCGCTGCAATTCAACAAAGACTCCTACACTATCCGCCGCTACGACATCACCACAGGCGAGCATGTCATCTCCGTCAAAGCCATCAACGGACAGAGCCGTTTTGTAGGTTTCTCCCTCCGTGTAGCTGACGAACCGCGTGTCAGTTGGTTGCGCGGCAACGACTCCACCCAATCTATTCTCCAGACACGCAGCATAGCCCCCGTTACCTACTACACCAAGTACAACGCCAAAGGGCGCACCGCACTCGAGTGGCAAGGCGCACAAGCCACGGGTATCACCCTCACCAACATCGCCTCCGATGGTATAGGCGACACGCTCCGCCTCGAAGGTACAGCCAACTGCCCCGTCGGCACCTATATATATAAGGTAGTGGCATACAACCAAAGCGGGGTCGTTACCAACTCGCTCACTGGTCAACTCTCTATCACCTCCAAGATAGAGGCTACCTCCGATACTATCCAAGACGGATTCACCAACGAAGCCATTGATGGCTTCACTTTCCGCTACTACGCCCTCAGCCCCGCCGACATCATACTCACTTGGACGCAAACTACCCCCGCCGGTATCACAGGGCAAGGCAACAACGGCACCTACACCATCAGCGGTACGCCTACGCAACCCGGTGTCTATCCCTTTACGGTTACCGTGCTCGGTGGTAACTCCGTGTCGGGTAAACTTACGGTTACTACCTTCGACCCGGGCAACGACCCTATCCTCTATCTCTACAAGAACACCGGTGCTTATGAGAAAGACGGAGTCTATCTCTACCTCAAGAGCCAAGGCAAGAACCTCGTGCCGCGCAAAGCACAAGACGCTCTCCGCGACAAAGCGCAGTACGACAAATATACTTGGGTCATCATCTCCGAAGATGTCGATGCCAACAACGCTGAGATCATGGCACTCGCACGCGGCAACCAAATCAGCATGCCCGTGCTCAATATGAAGTCCTTCTCCTATTCCGAGAGCCGACTCGACTGGGGCGACCCCGACAACGGCAGCCTCAACAACCGCTCCGTGCGTGTCGTACAAGCCGCACACCCTATCATCAAAGCCATCGGTAAGAAACAAGGCGACGAGATACAAGTGCTCGATACCGTCATCGGCAAAGGCCTCATGCCTGCCGCCGTCGATTACCAAGGTACGCTCTGCCTCGCTACGGCTACCACACGCGGAGAGACCTACACGGGCGACGGACACGAGGAGACTTTCCTCCACGAGGTGCCCGCTACGCTGCGCAACGGAAAGAAATACATCTCTTTCCCGCTCGCTATCCAAAGTAGTCAACGCCTCACCGCCGAAGGCAAACGCCTGCTCGATGCTTGTATCAACTATCTGCTCGGTACGACCACCACTATCGCTCTGCCCGAACTGAGAATCACTTCCTTCGCAGTTGATGGCAATGCTGCCACTATCTACCAAGACCAAGATAGCATCAACCTCGTCATGCCCGAGGGAACCGACCTTACCGCACTTGTTCCTGAGATTAAGGTGTCCGACCCCACTACGCACATCCTCTGCAAGTCCGCACTCGAAGATGGCAGCGTCGATTTTAGCAATAGCAACCTCAAAGCCGTCATCTACACCGTCAGCGACTACATCAATGTGCGCCACTATGTGGTTACCATCACCGCTATCCAACCGATGGCTATCGATGGGGTCTATCAGTCGGGCGAATGGGTGAATATCTACGACATCCAAGGCCGTAAGATTGCTACCACCAACGAGAACATCTATTCTCTTGCTCTCCCCCGCGGTATCTACCTCGTGCAGACCACACACGGCACTCTCAAAATAATGAAATAACCACCACCGCCCCTTCGGCAATATCTGCTTCTGCGGACTGCTTGGCACCTGCCCGGCAGTCCGCTTTCTATTACTACCCCAATTACGGAATAGCGTACCTGCATTACCTATTTTGTGTAGTGTATTTGGGCAAAACAAAAATTATTCGTATCTTCGCGCCACAAAACAATCAACCATCATGGACGAGATACAACACATCGAAACCATCACCGAGTACAACGACCTCAACGGCTTCAAGACTATGCACCCACAAGTGGCGTATGTCGAGTTCCACAACTCGCCATTGCGTATCATCGGCAAGCACACCTACGGTTTCTACACACTCTTTCTCAAAGAGACCAAAGGTTGCGTACTCAACTACGGGCAAACCCAATACGACTTCGATTGCGAAACGGTCGTCAGTATGGCACCCAAGCAATTGCTCGAAAGCCGCCCCATGCCCGGCGTACCCAAACACGCTATCGGTGTTCTCTTCCACCCCGATTTCCTCCACGGTACCCCGCTCGCCAAGAAGATGAAAGAGTACTCCTTCTTCTCCTATGCCAGCAACGAGGCACTACACCTCTCCGAGGACGAGGTGCAAGTCGTTCACAACTGTATGCATATCATCGATGTCGAACTCCAACACCCTATCGATAGGCACTCGCGCGGACTGATTATCACCAATCTTAAACTCTTGCTCGACTACTGCATGCGTTTCTACGAGCGGCAGTTCGTTACCCGACAAGACCTCAATATCTCAGCCCTTGCATGCTTCAACGAGTTGCTCGACGATTATATCTTCTCCGGCAAAACGGCTACCGAAGGTGTCCCTACCGTCAAGTACTTTGCCGACCAAGTGTACCTCTCGCCCAACTACTTCGGCGACATGGTCAAAGCCGAGACAGGTAAGACCGCACAAGAGCATATCGCACTACACCTCTTTGAGTATGCCAAACGGCAACTGCGCCGCCCCGATCTGACCATCAAGCAAGTGGCACTACAAACAGGCTTTCAGCACCCGCAACACTTCATGCGCTTCTTCAAACGCCACGCCGGCATCACCCCCACCGAGTTCCGCAAAGCCAACTAAAAGACACCTATATCTAGAATATCTAGAGAATATAGAGCATATAGAATATCTAGCCCCCCTAGTAATATCTATAAAAAAACTCTCTATATATTATGAAACGATTTATTTTATCAATTCTTACCATTATGGCTATTTCTACTACGAATGCAGCCGACAAAGTGCTGGTTGCATATTTCTCTGCTACAGGCACCACCAAAGCGGTAGCCGAGCAGATTGCGCTCGCCACAGGCGGCGAACTCATGGCTATCGAGCCGGTACAACCCTACACTGATGCCGACCTTAACTGGCGTAATAAGCAGTCCCGCAGTACCATCGAGATGCAAGATGAGAACGCGCGTCCTGCTATCAAGAAGACCAAAGACAACCTCGATGCCTATTCTGTAGTCTATGTCGGCTTCCCCATATGGTGGTATGTCGCTCCGCGTATCATCAACACCTTCCACGAGACCTACGATCTCTCGGGTAAGACCATCATCCCGTTTGCAACCTCGGGCGGTAGCGGCATAGCCGGCTGCGTGGCTCCACTGCGCAAAGCCTATCCCAACTTGCACTTCGAGGACGGCAAACTCCTCAACTACCCCTCCTACGAGGAGATTCAAGCGTGGGTAAAACGCTAATCCATTACATATTCTCTCTATCCTTCGGACTATCATTGATAATCCTGTCGGCAAGAGTGAACCTACATACACAATCCCCATTTATTAGGACGGTCTTTCACTGCAAGTAGGGATTGTATCAGTGGCAAAAACAGCGTACCTTTGTACTATCAAACAAGGGTACGCCGTTTTTGCTTTATAGGTATGCCGAACGCCGTTTCTCGAAAAGAGCGGCATACCACAGCAGGCAAAATCGCGCCACAAGTACCCGACACAACAATTTAAGAAGAAACACGATTTATTAACAATTTATCCAAACATAGTCTATGAGACAAAACAAACTACTATGGCTCTTGTCGTTGGGATGGTTCTCCGCGGCATTATGGGCGCAAACTGCTGCCACTGCATTGCCTTATTCCACAGGCTTTGAGGACGCAACCGACAATGCCGCATGGCAGATGTCGCAAGGCAACACTATCAACCGCTGGCAAATCGATACTGCCGCCTTTCAAGCAGGAAACCATGCACTCTACATCAGCAACGATCAAGGTGTCAATCATGCGTACTCCACAGGCGAAAAGACGCAACTACTCCAAAAAACCGCTCGAAGTGGGATACCTGACCGACCTGGCCGACTCTACCACTTGGCATACCCTCGCTACCTGCGAAGGTACCACCGCATGGACACGCGTCATACTGCCTCTTACCTCCGATCCCGCTGTTGCGCAGCCTTACTTCGGATTCCGCTATGCACCCAACTACAACTATCGCAGTCAGGTCTATATCGACAAGATTTCAGTGCGCCGCCCCGCAGTCTGTGCTGCCCCGAGCAATCTGTATGTGGTCGATTCGTTGGCTACGCCGAGTAGCGTTACCTTCGCTTGGACAGGCAAAGCAGACAATGGATATACCGTCAGCCTATACGGCACAGACACCATCGTTATGCAAACGGCAGACACTTTCTGCGTCTTAGACGGGCTTACCGCTGCTACCCGCTACACCTATCGTGTAGAGATTCTTGCTCACTGCCAAGCAGGCGATGCTATCGACCTCCTCTCCCAATCGCTCACGCTCGCTACGGCATGCGCTCCGATAACCGATTTCCCGTGGCAGGAGAACTTCGACAGCCTCCGTATCGGCACTTTCGACCAAATATGCTGGAGCAATGAGCATATCGCAGGTAGCGGCAGTTCGCTGTTTAGCATCTCCAATTCTGCATGGGGAATAGGCGGCAACACCACCAATATGCTCAGTCTGTCTTATATGGCTGCCGGTACCTACACACAGTTAGTCTTGCCCGAGATGGACATACCCGCAGCCGAGTGCTACGACCTGATTCTCGACATCTACCGCCAAAACGGCAGTCGCTACCCGGGTGAGGGGGTGTATATCCTTGCCGAAACCGATACGCTCGCTTTTGTGCCTAACGACTACGCCGCTATCGGGCAGAACATCCCCGCCGAAACCGAAGCGGCTTGGTACACCTACCGTTTTACCCTTCCCCGCCGGGGTACACTGCGTATTGCGTTCCTCGCCAGAAGCGAGTATGGCAACCGTATCTGTATCGACAACCTATCGGTAGAGCATAACGGCAAAGTGCCTAGAGCAATCTTGCAGTCGTATGGTACCGACAATCGGACGATTAAAATTATCCATGGCGGACAAGTGTACATCGTGCGCGATGACAAGACCTACAACCTGCTCGGGCAAAGTGTGGAAATACAATAAACCTTCGCCAATTCCGAAACAGAGCAACGCAAAGAGGGTGTTTATCAAGCCATAGACCCCCTCTTTGTATTTCACAGACAAGAAAGAAATTAATGGTTAATTACATGGCAATTAATGTTCCCTTAGTGTTCCCGCCATGCCTTAATCGTCAATTAACCGTTAACGGAGGATAATGGACACCTACATGGTTTTATATGGCATTTTATATGGTCTTTAATGGCGAACATAGAGCATTAACGGAGAACCATAGCATACACGGAATCGCGATGTGCCATTTTGGTGCAGTTGCTCTGAGTGCATGCAAAATAAATTTGCATACACCGATTTTTTATAGTAACTTTGCAGCCGAATGAGAATATAAGTTTTTACTATGAATATATCGTACAATTGGCTCAAACGCTACATCGCTCTTACCGACGATGCCGACACAGTTGCTAAGATCCTAACTTCTATCGGTTTGGAAGTAGGGACAGTAGAGAAAGTACAGACTATCAAAGGCGGTTTAGAGGGCTTGGTGGTAGGCGAAGTGCTTACCTGCATCCCGCACCCCAACTCCGACCATTTGCATATCACCACCACGCGTATCGCTCCCCATGCCGAACCGTTGCAGATCGTCTGCGGCGCACCCAATGTGGCTGCGGGGCAGAAAGTCATCGTGGCTACTATCGGCACCGTCTTGTACGATGGCGATGAGCATTTTACTATCAAACGCGGCAAGATCCGTGGCGAGGAATCGCTCGGTATGCTCTGCGCTGAAGACGAGATAGGCGTAGGTAACGACCACGCAGGTATCATCGTTCTCCCTTCGGATACCCCTGTCGGAATGCCTGCCAAGGAGTACTATCATGTTGAAGACGATACACTCATCGAGGTGGATATCACCCCAAACCGCTCCGATGCTATCAGCCATTATGGCGTGGCACGCGACCTCTATGCCTACTACCAAGCACATAGGCAGAATATCCCCCTTACCAAACCGAGTGTGGACGCTTTTGCCGTGCAGAACCACAACCTGCCTATCGACATCACTATCGAAGATACCGACGACTGCCCACGCTACACAGGCGTGTCTATCGAGGGTGTAACCATCAAAGAATCACCCGATTGGCTCAAAAAAGCACTCACCACTATCGGTCTGCGTCCGATCAACAATGTGGTGGATGTTACCAACTTTGTTCTCCACGAGACAGGACAGGCGCTCCACTCTTTCGATGCCGACAAGATCAAAGGACACCGCGTGATTGTCCGCAAAGCACACGAGGGCGAGAAATTCACTACTCTCGACGGCGTAGAGCGCACCCTTTCGGCAGCCGACCTGATGATTTGCAATGCCGAAGAACCGATGACTATTGCCGGTGTGTTCGGCGGACTCAACTCCGGCATTACCGACCAAACGAAGAATGTATTCCTCGAGAGTGCCTACTTCAACCCCGTTTGTATCCGTAAGACCTCGCGCCGTCATCAGTTGCAGACCGATGCTTCCTTCCGTTACGAGCGCGGCTGCGACCCAAACAACACCCTTTATATCCTCAAGCGTTGCGCCCTGCTAATTCAAGAAGTGGCAGGAGGTAATGTAGCAATGGAGATCAGCGACAACGGTCAGACCTTCTTTGAACCTTTCCCTGTTACGATCAACATTCCCCGCGTGAATGCCTTGATTGGTAAGGAGATAGGCGAACAGACTATCGAGACCATTCTCCGTGCATTGGAGATGGAGATTATCAGCAAAGAGGGCAACAATTGGCATATTACCGTGCCTCGCTACCGTGTAGATGTACAGCGCGAATGCGATGTGGTGGAAGATATCTTGCGTATCTACGGCTACAACAATGTCGAGTTCCCGGAAAAGGTGAATACTAACCTCAGTTATAGCCCCAAGCCCAACCCACAGAAGTTGCAGACACGCCTCTCTGAGCAACTCACAGCCCAAGGTTTTTACGAGATTCTCAACAACTCGCTCACCAAGGTAGCGTACTACGAACCCTTGCAGACCTACCCGTTGGCAGAGTGCGTCAAGATAAAGAACCCGCTCAGCCAAGACTTGGGCGTAATGCGTCAGACCCTTCTCTTCGGCGGCTTGGAGTCTATCCAACGCAATACTAATCGCAAGAATGCCGACCTCAAATTCTATGAGTTTGGCAACTGCTACCACTACCACGCTAACCCCGCCGCTCGTGAGCATAACCCCGAGAACCCGCTGGTGGAGTACTCCGAAGAACCGCACTTGGCACTTTGGCTCACCGGCAACAAGACCAAACAGTCGTGGATTCACAAAGACGAGAAAGCCACTTTCTATACGCTCCACGCTTATGTCAATACCCTTCTTACCCGTATGGGTGTCGATGTGGCACATTGTACGCTCGAGCCTTTCCATAACGAGTTGTTTGCCGACGGACTGCTCCTCAAAGCGCAGAACGGCAAGCAGTTAGGCTATATGGCGGTGGTAGATAAGCGACTGGCTAAGCAGTTCGACATCGATGATGCTGTCTTCTATGCCGACCTCGATTGGAAACAACTGCTGCGCCAAAATAAGCAGTACAAACCGGTTATCAACGACCTGCCTAAGTTCCCCGAGGTAAAACGCGACTTTGCACTTCTCGTCGATAAGCAAGTCGAGTTCGCCGACCTGGCACGCGCCGCCTTCGAGACCGAGCGCAAACTGCTCAAGAATGTCTATCTGTTCGATGTCTATGAGGGTAAGAACCTCGAACTGGGTAAGAAGTCGTATGCACTATCCTTTATCCTGCAAGACCCCGACAACACGCTCAAAGACAAGCAGATAGAGGCTATCATGCAACGCCTCCAAAAGACCTTCGAGGACAAGTTCGGTGCTAAACTACGCTAATCATCCACTAATATGAAGAAATTATCATTTGTTTTGTTGCTCCTTGCGGCAACACTGAGTCTCTCGGCACAAGATGTGATTTACAAGTTGTCGGGTGATTCTATCTTAGCAAAGGTAGAGGCCGTAACCGATGAGGCAATCACCTATCACCGTTTTGACAATCCTGCGGGACCCGTCTATACTATCTCAGTGCAGAATGTGGCGTCTATCCGCTATGCCAATGGTGTGGTAGAGAAATACACTGCTGCCAACAGCAGTCTGCAATACCGCTCCAATGCCGCTATGGCGAGCGCACCGGCGCAGAATGTGCAAAATGTACCGCAGGAGAAAAGCAATGTGACTTACAAGGTATCAGTCAATAAGAACGACCCTGCCACTCGCTCCGACTATCAAAAAGCACTTACTCGCAGCGGCAATACCTATTTCTATGGAGGCGATGCAATGGACAAGAAAGCCTACCTCCGTTTCCTCGAAGCCAACTGCCCTGCCGCTTGGCAAAAAGCCAATACGGGTTATAAAACGGCTACAGCAGGTTGGTGTCTGCTCGGTATCGGTGCTGCTTTCGAGGTAGGCGGTGTCATCGGCGTGATTGCTACGGCTGGAAATATAGTTAATAACGAATCTGCCGACCCGTATGCAACGGCCAACGGCATATTGGGATTGAGTGCGCTTTACTATATCGGCGGTGTAAGTATCTTGGCTTCAATCCCCACACTTTGTGTCGGTTACGCCAAGATGCACAATAGCGTGGATGTCTATAATGTATCTTGCACCACGGCGCAGGCTCGCCCCTATTGGAGCGTTCAGACTAGCCGTAACGGCGTAGGCTTGGCATACAATTTCTAATCAGCCCCAAAGAGGAGACTCCCTAAAAAGACCTCCGCTCCAACGCATAACGACATAAAAAAACACGGCAGGGACACCTATCCTTGCCGTGTTTTTTGTATCTGTGTGCATCCGATGCAACCACATCATTAAATCCGAAATGCTTTATTCAATGCATAATGATGAATGCATAAATAGTCGTTCCTTAAGAATACGCTATTGTGTTGATAATCAGAAAAATAGTTGTGATTTCACTTGCATAATTCCGCAAAATTTTATACCTTTGTAGTGCAAAACTTTGCAGAAAAGTACAATAAAAAAGCGATATTATGATAGGTCATTTATCCCATCCGTCCGAACAAGAATTGTTTCGTCCCCGTTTGGCGAGTTTCATAGCTCCCGACAACGAGTTGGTCTTGTTGGCTGATAAAATAGATTGGTCTTACTTTGAAACGGAGTTTGCACCTCTTTATTCGACGAAGGGCAGGAAAGCAGTCCCTATCCGCTCTATGGTGGGGTGTCTGCTATTGAAATACTTGTACAATTTGGGCGATGAGACATTGGCGAAGGCGTTGGAAACGAACCCTTATATGCAGTATTTTTGCGGTGAAGTGTTTTTTCGTTTCTCCTTTCCGTTTGACCCGAGTGAGTTTGTGCATTTTCGCAAACGCATAGGCGAGAAAGGTATCAATACGATATTCCAATACAGCATCAACCTTCATGGCAAAGACGCAAAAGAGGATTTGGTGATGTCGGATACGACCGTCCAAGGCAACAATACCACATTCCCGACGGATGCCAAACTGTACAAGAAAGTGATCGACGGTTGCAATCGTATTGCTAAGAAAGAGGGTGTTGAACAGCGTCAGATGTGCACGCGCAAGAGCAAGGAACTACTGCGTCAGACCTACAACTCGCAACACCCCAAGCGTGCCAAAGCGGCTAAGTCCGCCATGCGTCATTTGAAGACGCTAGCGGGCAGGCAAGTACATGAATTAGAGGTCAAATTGAGCGATGAAACAAAGAAAGTGTATGAGGAGATTCTGAAAATTTACCATCATATTTTAGCGCAAACGCGCCAAAGTAAAGATAAGATTTACAGTCCCCATAAGCCCTACACGACTTGCATAGCGAAAGGGAAAGCGGGTATCCCTTATGAGTTTGGCAACAAGGTAGGCATGATAACCACGGCGAAGAGTCGTATTGTGATAGCGATAAAGGCTTTTGAGGGTAATCCTCATGATAGTAAGACTATAGAACCGTTGTTGCAACAGATGGAGGATAATCATCAGGCACTGCTCAAATGTTTGGCTTATGACCGTGGCGGGCGAGGTGCCAAGGCGATAAAAGGGGTGGAGATTTTGACATCGGGTAAGCCCAATGCGACAGACAGTGCCCAAGACCGTGCAAAGAAAAGGTATCCGTTTAGACGCAGAGCGGGGATAGAACCCCACTTGGGGCACTTGAAGTATGACTATCGTATGCTGAAAAATTATCTCTATGGCAAAGCATCATCAACTATCAATGCGATGATGGCGGCTACTGCGTGGAACTTAAAGAAGATGATGAGGAAACTCAAATCTTTTTTGGACTTTTTGTGCAGATATTATGCCGCACTTACTACAGACCCTAGGTTGATTATGTTATCTGAAATCTAATTCTTAAGGAACGACTATATAAAAAGATAAGATAGGTTACATTTCTTGGAGGCAATCGGTTAGGATAGTTAGGATATCGTTTTCTTGGAGGGGTACCCATGCGGAATCGAGGCCTTCGTTGAGGGCAATATGTTGTGCTATTTCGGGTAGGCGGGATGCGTCAATGCCCACTTGCGGTAGCGTCATAGGGATACCTAATTCGTGATAGCAACCATATAATGCGTGTATTGCCGCTTCGGGGGTATCGGTGTGCCATATATGGTTTCCGAAGGATGTGATGCGTTCGACCACTTGCGCGTGGAGGTCGCCGGTGGTATGGGTGAGTATATACATCATCCAACGTGGAGCAACGATGGCGAGGCCTATGCCGTGTGTGATGTCGTAGAATCCCGACAGCGCGTGTTCGATGGCATGCAACGGCCATCCGCTCTCGCTGTTGCCCAGTGCATATATACCATTGCAGCCCAATGTGCAGGCGTAGAATATCTCTGCGCGCGCGTTGTAATCCTCCGGGTTCTGTAGCACGACATGCACATTCTTACAAAGCGACCGTACCGCTCCCTCCATAAAGGCATCGTTCATGTCAATATGGTCGGCGCAGAAATACTGCTCCATGATATGGCTGATACAATCTGCCACGCCCGCCAAGGTGTGCATAGGGGGCACGGTGAAGGTATAGGTGGGGTCTATGAAACTGACTGCGGGGAAATTGGTAGGTGCGAGGTAGCCGATTTTATCGTGTGTTTCGGGGCGTGAGATGACCCCTCCGCAGTCGTATTCGCTTCCTGTGGCGGCGAGGGTGATGATATCTACGATGGGGAGTGCAGCCAATGTCTTCACTTTGCGGGTGATAAGGTTCCACGTTTCACCGTTGTACTTTGCGCCCGCAGCGATGGCTTTGGAGCAGTCTAAGACGGAACCTCCGCCGACACTCAGAATGACATCGATATGTTTCTCCTTGCATAGTCGCACTCCCTCCACCACGCTTGTGGAATACTTGGGGTTGGGTTCAATACCCGGCAACTCGGTTATCTCGGCATCGGACAAGAGGGCATATACCTTGTCGTAGAGGCCTGAACGTTTGATACTTCCGCCGCCGTAGGTGAGCAGGATTCGTTTTCCGAACTGTGCCATAACGCGTGGCAATTTCTCATCGACCACTCCGCGCCCGAAAATGAGACGCGTGGGTGTTTGATAATCAAAGTTTTGCATAGTATAACATATTTGGTTTGCAAAATTACATAAAAAAAGCGACTTGTGCAAATGTCATTCGCCGATAGCCGTGGCGAGCGTTGCTTGTGCGATGAAAGCGTCGGCGACATCGGTGAGATAGGTTTGGTATAGTTCGTTGTAGGCAGTTCGCGCGGCGATGAGTTCGAGGAGGGACATTTCGCCTTTATGGTAGCCCTGTGTGCGTTGGTGCAACACTTGTGCAGCGTCTGCGAGCGTGCGGGTGAACGTTGTCATCAGTCGCGACTTGGCAGCATAGGCGTAGTAGGTTTGTTGCACCTCGGTGAGAATCTGCTGCTGCAAGGCTTGTACATTCATTTCGGCTTGTTTTATTTGCGCTTTTGCCTGCTGCACGGGTCCTTTGTTGGCAGAGGAGAACTTGATGGGGATACTGAACCCGACGGAGAACCCGTCAAAAGGCGGGGCAGGTGCTTCCTCGTTTCGCACACGCATGGCATGAGTGTAACCTGCTTCGAGGGTGAGTTCGAGGTGTTGCGCCGCCTTGATGACCCGCAGTTGCTGCTGTGTGAGTGTTTTCTCGGCGACAGCGCGTATCAGGTCTGCACGGTTGGCGAGTGCGCGTTGTTGGAGTTCTTCGAGCGAGGCAGTGGGGAGAGGTACGATAGGCAAGATACTGTCGGTGATACCTGTGAGCGTCTCGCCGCTGATTAGGGACAGGTCTGCCAGGGCATTCTGCTTTTCCACCAAGGCGTTCTGCCATTGGTGGAAGCAGAGATTCGCCTCCACTTGAGATTGCATAGCGGTAGCCTTGTCGGTATCGCCCACCGACAGACGCAAACTGTCTCCCCGTGCTATTTCGCTCATAATCAGGTAGGTAGTATGGTACACTTGTTCGGATTGTATAGCCAACCACGCCATTGCATACATCTCTGCAGCCTGTTGCCGGAGGTTTCTGAGATAGTCAGCCACTGCTGCGCGTGTAACTTCCACCTCTGCTTTTGCCGCGCCGATATTTGCTGCCCTCTCGCCACCGAGAGGGATGGTATAAGCCAATCCGACATCGAATGTCTGCCCCATCTGCAAGTTCCAATCTTGGTTATTTCCGTATGAAAAACTCAGTTCAGGGTCGCGAAACACCCGCGCTGCCTGCTCTCCCGCCAAGGCCATATCGATGGCATATTTTTCGGCGAGATAGGCAGTGTTCTGCGAGGCTACTTTTTGGAGGAATGTCTCGTAATCGGGCAAGACCGATGCCTTAGCACTACAGCATAAGGCGGTGATTATCATCAAGTTAAGCGTCAATCGTTTCATATTCGTGTTTGTTTTTGATGAGCGTATGACGCTCGATGAGATAATATAAAGCGGGCAGAACATAGAGGGTGATAATAGTGGAACAGAGCAATCCATAGACAATCACGGTAGCCAACGGACGCTGCATGTCGGAACCTATTCCTGTCGCCAACGAGGCGGGGAAAAGTCCGATGATTGCCACCGAAGCAGTCATCAGCACAGGGCGTAATCGGTCAGCAGACCCTGTTCGCACAGCCCTGCCAAGGGTTAGTCCCCGTTTGCGCAAATCGTTGATATGCGATAGCATGATGACGCCATTCTGAATAGTGAGTCCGAAAAGAGCAATGAAACCCACTGCCGACGAGACATTGAACGACATACCCCGTATGACCAACGCTGCCAGACCTCCCAATAGCGAGAGCGGTAGCAGACCGATAAGCAATCCCGCCTGACGGAATCGACCGAAGACGGCAAACATCAGCAAGAACATTATCGCCAAAACAAACGGAATCACCACAGCAAGACGCATATATGCACGGCGTTGGTTCTCAAATTGGCCATCCCAACGAATGGAGTATTTCTGATGGTCCATAGGAATCGCAGCGACGATAGGTTTTGCCTCGTTGAGGAAAGAGGTCAGGTCTCGTCCGCGGAGGTTGATACGCACAGCAAGGTGTCGGTGATTCATCTCGCGTGTGAGGGTGGAAGCCCCCAGCGTGGTATGTATAGAGGCTACTTGCGAAAGGGGAATCTGTGCGCCTGTAGCCGACATAAGCAGCAGAGAACCAATCTGTTCGGGTGTCTCACGTACTTCGGGTCGGTAGCGACAAGTAACATCGTAGGTTCGCCCAACGACATATACCTCGCTCACAGCCCTACCTCCGATAGCCACTTCGATGAGTTGGCTCACATCTGCCACATTAAGTCCGTAGCGTGCCACTCGCTCGCGGTCGATAGCAATCTGTAGTTGGGGGAGTGGCGGTTCTTGGTCGATGACCACATCGGATGCACCGGGAATGGCTTTGATACGCTCCACCACCTCTTCGGCGATACGGTGTGCCTCGTCTTGGTCTTCACCGTAGATTTTCACAGCCAAGTCGGAATGCGAACCTGCTATCTGGTCCATCACCATGTCGATGATAGGTTGCGAGAATCCCACCTGATAGCCCGGCATAGTGGCAATCATTGCTTCCATATCGGCAATAAGGTCCGATTTCTTTCGCCCCCATTTCCATTGGTTATATGGTTTTAGCCCCACACATACCTCGATATGCGACGATGTGAACGCCTCTGCCCCCTCGTCATCACGCCCCACCTGGGTCATTACATAGGTTACCTCGTCGAACTGTTTGAGGCGTGCGCGCAGGGTATCGGCAAACTGTTGCGAGCGTTGCAATGAGATACCATAAGGCGTCTGCACCTGTATCCATATCCCCCCTTCGTCCAACTCGGGCAGGAAATCCTTGCCGACACCAAAACCCAATCCCACCACGATAAGCAGGATGGCTACGATGGGCGCAAAGAGTTTGCGCGGGTGGGTGAGAAGCCAATCGGTATGACGATGGTATGCCATCGTGAGACGCTCCAACACTTTGTTGTGGTAAATATTTCGGGGCTTGCGATAGAGCGCATAGTCAATGGCAGGAATCAGTACCAACGAAGTGAGCATTGCGCCGATAAGGGCATACCCCACCGTGAACGCCATAGGCGTAAATAGTTTGCGCTCAATGCGTTGGAAAGCAAACAGGGGCATATAGGCGATGATGATAATCAAGGGTGGCGAAAAAGATAGGTTTAGCCACCGCCGCCATATGTTCCACTGCCGTCTCGCGTTTGAGCATCTCAGTCGGTCGGTCCTCACGCAGGCGGATAATCGTTTCCATCATTACGATAGACCCGTCCACGAGGATACCGAAGTCGATGGCTCCGAGCGAAAGCAGGTTGGCGGGTACATCGGTGAAATGCATCAGGATAAACGCCACAAGCAACGATATAGGAATGGCAATCGCCACGAGAAGTGCAGCGCGGGGGCTGCCCAAAAAACAGATTAGCACGGCGATGACAAGCAACATACCGAACAGCAACATGTGCGAGACGGTCTGCAAAGTGGTATTCACCAAGTGGGTTCTGTCCATCACGGGCTTAATCTGCACCCCGTGTGGCAATGCCCCCTGCGTATTGAGTTCGTCCACGGCAGCATGCACCTGTTCCAAGACGGCAGACGGATTCTGGTAGCGCAACATCTGCACGATACCCTGTACGCCGTCGGTCTGATGAATCGTGTCGTCATAGCCCAACGCCCCTTTGCGCTCTAAGTTGCCATATTTGACCTCGCCCAAATCGCGCAGGTAGATAGGGTGTCCGTTGTCGGTTCTTACCACTATATCGCGCATCTCGTTCAGGTCGTGGATAAGCCCCACCGAGCGCACCACATAACTCAGTTCGCCACGGTCTAACATCGACCCGCCGGCGTTGGAGCTGTTCGCTTGGATGGCTTCTTCTATCTCGGTGAGCGACACGCCATAGCGTTGCATACGCTCAGGGTCTAATTCTACCTGATATTGTGTGGTGATACCTCCGTAGTTGCTCACATCGGCTACACCCTGTATCTGTCTCAGGCGCGGGATGATGACCCACTTGTTGAGATCGGTTAGTGTCCGCAAATCCGTGTTGCCGTCAGACACTAAGATATATCGGTATATCTCACCCGTAGGAGAGGTGAGCGGGTTGAGTTCGGGCTCAGCATTATATGGCAAATCCACTGCCGCAATACGCTCCGTAACCCGTTGGCGCGCCCAATAGTCGTCGGTTCCGTCCTCGAAGACGAGTATGATAATCGACAGGCCAAAGGTGTTCTTTGAGCGCATAATACTCAGGTTGGGCGTTCCGTTGAGTGCCCGCTCCAAAGGAATGGTTATCTGTTGCTCTATCTCCTCCGCTGCCAATCCTGGCACTTGGGTTACCACCTGAACGGTTACATCGGCAATGTCGGGATAGGCATCAATAGGCAACTGACGCCACGAATATAATCCCAAGAAAGTGATAATGCAAAATAACGAGATGACAAGCCAACGATGGCCTACCACCCAATCAAGAAAACGCTTCGTCATACCCTTACTGTGCTAAATAGATTCCACCTTGTGTGATAATACTCTCGGCGGGCGTCAGACCGCTGACCACTCGCACCTGCTTCGCGTTAACCGACTGAATAGCAACCGTTTGCGGCACAAAAGTCGAATCATTAAGGGCGACATATATATATGGTTCCGCACCTTGCATCACTGCTGTGGAAGGAATGACGATGGCGGGTGTAGCCTGTGCTGAAAACTCTGTGCGGACATACATACCGGGCTTGAGCGCGTGGTTGGGATTAACCACTTGGATAGTAACATCTATCGCGCGGGTGGTCTCGTCCACCAATCCGCCCACATAGACAATTTGCCCCTCGAAAGCACAATCGGGATAGGCATCGGCATAAACCGTTACATGGTCGTCGGCATGGATAGAACGGATATATTGCTCTTTGATTTGCGCGGTTACCCACACTCGGCTCAGGTCGGCAATAGTGATGAGCGAAGCCTCGTCGGAGCGGACAAACTACCCGTTGGTAACCTCACAACGCATCACCTCGCCCGTGATAGGCGCAATGATACTCAGTTCGCCATCGTTCTTTAGTTGGGTGGTATCTACGCCGAGAACCGAGAGCGATTGTTGTGCTTGGCTCAGTTCGCGACATGCCAGTTCCGCCTCGTTGCGGGCTTCCTCCAACTCTCGCGCAGAAATGATACCGTCGTGGCGGAGAGATTCTTTCCGGGCAAGGTTGCGTGTGGCAAGGTCGTTGTTCGAGCGAGCCTCAAACCATGCTCTGACAATGTCGGCAAACTCTGCCGAGTAGAACGCAAACAGAGGTTGTCCGGCATGCACTTTCGTACCCGGACGAACATAACATGTACCTGTGCGACCGTCCATCGGAACAGCTACTTCGGCTAATCTGCCTGCCTCTGCACGCACGGTGCCTACTGTCGAAAACGAGGAGGAGAAATCGCTTAGGGATATATTTTCTATAGAAATGCTTGCGCGCACGGGCGAAGCGGAAGGAACAATAATAGTGTCGCCACGATGAACGACTGATACGGATTCAAGAGAATCGGACGCGCTATGACAAGCCGTCAAAAACAAGCATAATCCGAGTATGCTTGGAAAATTATATTGCATAAATAATGTGAGTTCGATATAAGCACTTGCTATTAATGTATTGATAAACAGCAAAATGGACCGAAAATAATATAACAAATACTTGCATATGTGAGAAATTTTTAGTAACTTTGTAGTTGAAAAGACAATAAAGTTACATCAAAATCTTCACACACCATGCAAGTACAAAACGAGTGCAAAGTTACTGAAATTTTTTGTATTATCGATGATTTTTGCAAACAATTTTCAAAAATTGAGTCAAAAACGTCCATTTTAGACGGAAAAAGTCATCGTAACAAGCCCAATAGGCTAAGTGATGCCGAAGTAATCCTAATAATGATCATGTTCCACATGGGTGGTTATAAATGTCTCAAACACTATTACGTCAACTATATCTGCGTACATTGCCGACATTTATTTCCGCAAGTAGTATCCTACACCCGCTTTGTGGAATTGGAAAGAGATGTCATGTTGGAGATGGCTATGTTTGTCAAGCTTTGCTTGCTGTCTGAATGTACAGGTATCTCCTTTGTGGATTCCACCCCCTTGCGGGTGTGTAAGAACCAGCGGATTCTTATCCACAAGACTTTTGCAGGGATAGCAGCCAGAGGTAAATGCTCAATGGGATGGTTTTATGGCTTTAAGTTGCACCTGATTATCAACGATAAAGGCGAGATTATTAACTTTGCCATCACTCCGGGGGATGTGGATGACAGACAACCATTGTACAATCCCACATTTGTTGAGAAAATAACCGGCAAACTATGTGGTGATAAGGGCTATATCAGTCAATCGTTGTTTGAGAATTTGTTTATGGGAGGTATTCAACTGATAACCAAGTTAAAGAAAAACATGAAGAATATGTTGATGAGCCAGGCGGATAAGGTTATCTTGAGACATCGGGCATTGATAGAGTCTGTCAATGATGAACTGAAAAATATGGCGCAAGTGGAACACTCACGCCATAGGTCAATTGCTAATTTCCTATGCAACACATTTGCTGCTTTGGCTGCTTACTCGTATTTCCCAAAGAAACCTTCGCTGAATCTGGAATTTGAACAGTCGAATCAGCTTTGTCTCTTCTAAAATTATATCGAACTCACGTTAATTATTCACTTATTATTTTATTCGCCAAAATACACAAACCATTCGGCATGTATATTTGCATAGATTTTTCATGATATAGAGAACTGATAGCCATCGTTAAACATAATAATTTGTTCTTAGATGGCTTTTGCCGATACATAGACTTCGCAGCCTCGCAGAGAGCATCCACATACGCATCGTCATCATGGTACATAAACTCAAAAACTTGCCTCTTTAGATCGTACTTTGCATCAATTATTTCAGTACGATAATCGTCAACTCGCCCCATAAAGTCAGTTATATCTTCAACCAATACTCGATCTGCAGAAGCCACATGAATACCTCTTATTTGATTTTGGTATTCCACAGAGAAGTATTTCTTCCAATTTTGAAGGAATAGTTGTTCGAAAGAATAAAGCCCAAAAGCTAAACAATGCATATAAGTGTAAACTCCCAAATACCACCCTACACTCTGCTCATCACAAAGATCATCACCGTCAGACTTAACACAATCGATAGCTCGTGGAATTATCTGTTCTTCACTTTCGTGTTGTGTTTCTGTAAGTGCAATGTGATTAGCAGCATTTTGCATCCACGAAGCATACTGCGGATTGGAAGATGTCTGTTTCACAACAGAAGTCATAGCGCTATAAAAATATATAGACGCGTCATTACGAAGATTAGCATATTCATCTTCAAAAGGATTACCTGATAAGAAATCTCCTGCTGAAGCATGGATATTATTCCTAAGAAAAGTGTTTAATTCTTCAATTTTCATGATAAAAACAAAATCAATGGTTAAACCAAAGTTAGCGACGACATAGAATTAAAATTCGATATCCGCTTCCTCAATAATCTGCTTTCTTAACCCTTCCAATACGGAAGAATGCAAGCCTCTACCTTCACTTGCAATTTGTTTACTATCAGGCTCCGAATCTGACCAGCTACTTTTAAATCTTCTTATAGACGCATCCCAATATACACGAAACTCAACATCAGACTTCAGTTGTGGATCATCTTCCATATCTGCTATAATCATCTTAGCAGTATAATCCTCCGGACGCTTATAAATACTGAACCCGTCATAAATATCCATCAACTCACCAGAATAAGACCAAGCAGTATGACCAAATGCCTCCATTCCCCAAAACATTGTCCGAATTCGTTGCTTCCTAACTTCTGAATTTGAAGGCTCCTTCAATAAACCCAATGATAAAAACAAATAGGATATACTAGAAATGGTTTGCAAGATGTCTATATCAGCAGATATTTTGGGGCACAACATATAGGAGAACATATATCCCATCTCGATCTTGTTATATACACCAGACAATTGAGATGGGTCACGACGAACTAGTTTATACGCGTTAATTAAAGCGCTTCTTGCTCCAATACCATTTACTGATTTAATTATGTTTGCGCAATTAGTAAGATCGAAAAAGTTGATATAATTCAACATACTAACAGATATCCCTTTCCTTGCAGACTCAGGAACACTGCCTGAGTCATGCAAAAATACCACAACGGATGCAGGATAATTAGATGTATCCATAAAAGCTATAGATAATCCAAATATTTTTCCTGACTCTCGCATTGCCTCTACACTTTTGTACGTAAGTGTACCAAAACAACGTATTGAAAAGAGGTCACCATCTTCGTCCGGAAAAAATTCATAACCATATTGCATTTCTCCGCGAGATGAATAAGCACAATAAGACACATAAGGCAAATCGTTCCTGGTTATAGTACCATTGACCCGACTGACGGACTCAGAAAATTGTCTAAAAAGGTCATCAATTACTCTAATTGTGTAAGGATTATACATAACTTTAATTTTTATAATCGAACTTATATGGCAATTTTTAATTTTTCTGGAATTAACCAAAAGCAAGCATTGCTGCATCTATCTCACAGGGATTCTGATACGGACGAACATAACTACGGACAGCCGCATTGTACGGTATCAGGGTTTGTGACGAAGTGAGATACAACGCAGAACCATCTTGACTGCTGCCTGTTAACTTATAGAAATCACAACCTATCATAGATAGTTGATGCTCAGACGCCGTTGTTATAGGATAACACTCAATATGTTGCTTTTGAACCTTCGTAACAACCGAGAAGTGAAAACCGCCCTGCGTCGGTACCTTGATAACATCATAACGTTGTATGTCATGTGAGCATGCCTTCTTTGATGTGAGACGTTTAAAAAAGAACGAACGAGCAGCAGCCTCGCGGCGCTCCATCACCTGACCTTTCTCTTTCTTCTGCTGCAGATTGCGATGAAGAAGTTCTAAGTCATGTATCAAAGCTGATGAAGTACAATTAGTGTTCATCTTGCCTATACAATGATTCGCAGCAGACTTTGCTACCGGCAACCCCTCGTTGTCAGCATACTCAGCAATTGAGTACAATAATTGTATCAACGCTCCCTTGTCTAATGTGTTCTTGTCTGCAAACTTAATCATCTTTTTAAGTTGGAACAAAGCTTTGTTCAAATCAATTTTCATAAGTCAATTTTTAGTAGTTAAACATCGGTTTCATTCTACCCTAAAATATAGCTTTAGGTAAAATCGACTGCAAATGTACTGCTTTTTTTTGACATATGCAAATTATTTTAGGTGTTTTTTACCTATTGGATTCCATTATTACATAGTGTACTGTCTATTAGCAAATGCAATTTCTGGTGCAAAGTTAGTAAAAATGTTCGAAGAAGCAAAATTTAGGTGTGTCAAAGTTCAATTTTTCTCTGGGGCTGTTGTTTAACTTTTTCTGGATGTTCATTATTTTCTGTGGTGAGACAAGGTTAAAATTGGTATGTTTTGGTATGTATCGTCGTATGAGTTTATTGGTGTTTTCTACACATCCTTTCTGCCAAGAGGAGTATGCATCCGCAAAATAGACAATCACATCGTCTTTGCCTTTCATGTGCAAGCCTTTGGTAATCATCAGTATCACACGCTGACAACTATCCACTATCAAATCCATCTCCCAGTCTCCAAAGCGTTTGCCATTGGCTTCCGCAGGACGCTCATGAATGCTTGTTCTGTTCGGGATATTGGTCGCTTTGGTAAGACGGTGTTGTTTCTTTTCTCTTTATCGCGGTTGGCGTTGCGTTTTACCTCACGCGTGATGGTCGAGGGATGAACGCCAATTTTTTGTGCGATACTTTTTTTGTCAGTTTGCTTTGTAAATCCAAATAAATTATGTACCTTTGTTCCGAATTTAGTTGTTTAGCCATATGCAAATGCAAAATTAACTATTTTCCGGGAAAGGAGCAAATCCTTTCCTGTTTTTTTGCATTGCATTTACTTTAGACCTCCATTTTGTATTTTGTCTTTTTCCCCCCCTGTTAGCCCTGTTTCGGTACCCTCCACAGGGCTAACAGGGGGAGAGGAAAAATTGCGTTTCTAAATGGACACTATATCAAAAATTGAGTCAAAAACGTCCATTTTAGACGGAAAAAGTCATCGTAACAAGCCCAATAGGCTAAGTGATGCCGAAGTAATCCTAATAATGATCATGTTCCACATGGGTGGTTATAAATGTCTCAAACACTATTACGTCAACTATATCTGCGTACATTGCCGACATTTATTTCCGCAAGTAGTATCCTACACCCGCTTTGTGGAATTGGAAAGAGATGTCATGTTGGAGATGGCTATGTTTGTCAAGCTTTGCTTGCTGTCTGAATGTACAGGTATCTCCTTTGTGGATTCCACCCCCTTGCGGGTGTGTAAGAACCAGCGGATTCTTATCCACAAGACTTTTGCAGGGATAGCAGCCAGAGGTAAATGCTCAATGGGATGGTTTTATGGCTTTAAGTTGCACCTGATTATCAACGATAAAGGCGAGATTATTAACTTTGCCATCACTCCGGGGGATGTGGATGACAGACAACCATTGTACAATCCCACATTTGTTGAGAAAATAACCGGCAAACTATGTGGTGATAAGGGCTATATCAGTCAATCGTTGTTTGAGAATTTGTTTATGGGAGGTATTCAACTGATAACCAAGTTAAAGAAAAACATGAAGAATATGTTGATGAGCCAGGCGGATAAGGTTATCTTGAGACATCGGGCATTGATAGAGTCTGTCAATGATGAACTGAAAAATATGGCGCAAGTGGAACACTCACGCCATAGGTCAATTGCTAATTTCCTATGCAACACATTTGCTGCTTTGGCTGCTTACTCGTATTTCCCAAAGAAACCATCTCTAAACCTGGAATTTGAGCAATCGAATCAACTTTGTCTCTTCTAAAATTATATCGAACTCATGTTAAATAATAGTTTATTAGTTGTAAATCTGTGAGTTATACGGTTGCCGACGGCAACGGTTGCTTATAGAGATACACTAATAAACCGGCGGTGCGCGGAGAGAAAACGTCCGAATCGGACACAGAGCGCGAGGCGTGATACAAGCCGACAGCACATTGTACAACAACGGACGAATCAAAGCAGCAACTGCCAACAACCCGCCCAAGAACAGCAAAAACTCGCTTTGGTGGAATTTGAGGAAATGAATCTGTTGCGTGGAGTGGGTACCGTCGGGCGTACTGTGGTGTGTGGGAGTATGGAAGTGCGAATGGACAATATAGGTGTCATTCACAATATGCGCGTGGGTAAACATGGTAATATCCGTGTAGTACACACAGAACAGCACCGACAGCATACACGCTATCGCTTTACGCACATATTGTTTCCTATTTCTCACTGCTTTTCTTTCCTACAAAAACTATACAGAACAATAGTAATCTTGTCTTTCTGTCGCGAGTCTATCGTGAGCCTATCGCGGGTTAATTCGCCCGATTCGCGTACCATCAAATAGCAATCAATTACGCCCAAAAGACGGCAACGAGACGGCAAAAAGAGCCGACGTAATGCTTCCTTTATTTTCCTCCCACAAGGGTCTTGATGTCGTTCAGTTTGTTGAGTGCTTCGAGCGGGGTAAGGCTGTTGATATCCAGGTGTGTGAGTTCATCGCGTATCTGCTCCAAGACAGGGTCATCGAGTTGGAAGAAACTCAGTTGCATACCCTCCGGAGCGTTGAGTGTCGCCTTGCCTCCACCCACTTTCTTCATGTTCTGACGCAGTTTGTCGCCTTCGGAGAGTGGCGAAGCACCGCCTGCCACAGCATTGCCATTGCCTTCCAACTCATGCAGAATCTCATCGGCACGGACAACGATACTTTCCGGCATACCTGCCAACTTGGCCACGTGAATACCAAAACTATGCTCCGACCCGCCGCGTACCAACTTGCGCAGGAAGATAACCTTGCCGTTCACTTCGCGTACCGACACATTATAGTTGCGTATGCGCGAGAACGATTGTTCCATCTCGTTCAGTTCGTGGTAGTGGGTGGCAAAAAGGGTCTTGGCATGCCCGCGCTGCTCATGGATATACTCCACAATCGCCCACGCGATACTGATACCGTCGTAGGTGCTGGTGCCTCGTCCTAATTCGTCGAACAGAACCAGACTGCGTTCGCTGAGGTTGTTGAGGATACTTGCCGCCTCGTTCATCTCCACCATAAACGTACTCTCGCCCAACGAGATATTGTCGCTGGCACCCACGCGGGTGAAAATCTTGTCCACCACACCGATTGACGCGCTCTCCGCAGGCACGAAACTACCCATCTGCGCCATCAGGACAATCAGCGCAGTCTGACGCAAGAGTGCCGACTTACCTGCCATATTCGGACCGGTAATAATGATTATCTGCTGTCCGTTGTTTTCCAGTAGCACATCGTTCGCCACATACTCCTCGCCCACGGGCAGTTGCTGCTCTATTACGGGGTGTCGCCCTTGGCGAATATCAATCACCAAACTGTCGTTCACATCCGGACAGATATACTTATTCTCCGCTGCGGCTGTCGCAAAACTGAGCAAACAGTCTATCTGCGCCACCACATTGGCATCTACCTGCATCTGCGGAACCACATCGCACAATGCCAACATCAGTTCCGTATAGAGGCGGTTCTCTATGATTTGTATTTTCTCCTCCGCCGAGAGTATCTTTTCCTCATATTCTTTTAGTTCCGGCGTGATGTACCGCTCAGCGTTTACCAGGGTCTGCTTGCGTATCCACTCTTTGGGCACTTGCTCCTTGTAGGTATTGCGCACCTCCAAGAAATAACCGAACACACCGTTGTAACTGATTTTGAGGCTTTGTATCCCAGTTTGTTCCGCCTCGCGCTGTTGTATCCGAAGCAAGTAATCTTTTCCGTTGCTTTGTATGTCGCGCAGCGTATCCAGTTCCGTATCCACACCATTGGCAATGATGTTCGGTCTGCCTTGTACGGCGGGCGGATTAGGCTGTATCTGCTTTTCTATCCGCTCGCGCATCGCCGTACAGAGGTCTATCTGTTCGCCCAGCAGGTGCAGATATGAGTTGTCGTCTGCTCTAAGACACACCTCGCGTATTGCTACTAGCGCACGCAGTGCCGTTGCCAACTGTACCATCTCTCTCGGCCCTATTCGTCCCGTAGAGATCTTGCTCACAATACGCTCCATGTCTTGTATCTGCTCTATCTGCCCGCGCAGCAGGTCGCGCTCATCGGGATGACGGAAGAAATACTCTACAACCGACTGCCGATTGCGTATCGGGCGCACATCCTTCAGCGGCAACGCCATCCAACGGTGCAACAATCGCCCGCCCATCGGCGATACCGTGTGGTCTAGTACATCGTATAGCGTCTTGCTCTCCGCAGTCTGCCCGCCAATGAGTTCCAGGTTGTGTATCGTAAACCGATCGAGCCATACATACTTATCCTCCTCTATGCGACTAAGGTGCTGAATATGACCCGTTTGCAAGTGCTGTGTCATATCCAGATAGTGCAATATACCGCCTGCCGCAATCACGCCGTTCGGCATCTTGTCCAGTCCGAAGCCTTTTAAGTTCTTTACCTGCCATTGTTTCTCTAATCGCTCCTTTGCCGACTCGGGCGTCAGCATCCAATCCTCCAACTCAAAGGTGAAGTATTTGTTTCCGAAATGGCTTTCAAACTCCTGTTTCTTTCCCCGTAGGAAAAGCACTTCCTTCGGTGCAAAGTCCGTCAGCAACTTGTCTATGTAGTCTGCGCTTCCCTCTGCGGCAAGAAACTCACCCGTCGATATATCCAAGAATGCAATACCTATGCTCTGTTTGGCAAAACATACGCAGCCCACCCAGGTATTCTCTTTCTGCGTCAGCGTGGTGTCGGAGTAACTTACCCCGGGCGTAACCAGTTCCGTTACCCCGCGTTTCACCAGTTTCTTCGTCAGTTTGGGGTCTTCCAACTGGTCGCATATCGCTACGCGCAACCCCGCCCGCACCAACTTAGGCAGATAGGTATCCAAGGCGTGAAAAGGAAAACCGGCCATCTCTTGTGTCTGATTCAACCCGCCTGCCCCATTGCTGCGATGCGTCAGCGTGATATTCAGTATCTTGCTCGCACGCACGGCATCCTCACAATAGGTCTCGTAGAAATCCCCGCAGCGAAACAGCAGCAACGCATCAGGGTACTGTGCCTTGATGTCTCTAAACTGCTTCATCATCGGGGTTATTTGTTCCTTTTCTTTTGCCATCTTATCCTATTTTTGTCAATCAAATATCTAACTTTCAACAGCGCAGCGGTCTAACTTTTAACAGCCGAAGGCGATCCAACCTCTCACTTCAAATCCACCGTTATCTTCAGGTTATACCGCCTTCCCGTCAAGTAGTTCGGGCTGGCCCACTGCCTGCCGTAGGCATCGCTCACCCAAAAATACGAGTTCACATTCCGCCAGTCCACCAGGTTGAATACCTCAAACTGTATCGCCCATTCGGCAATGTGCTTTGCACTCGGCTTGCGCATAAACTTCGCCGTCTTAGCATTGAAAGCGTAGGTCGCACCTATGTCGATACGCCGATAATCCGGCATACGAAGCACTTTCTGACTGGCGATATTGCGCGGAGAAGCATAGGGCATGCCGTCGCTCCAAATCATCTTAATGTGAAATTTCAGTTGTGGAAACTGCGGGATGTAGTCCTGAAAAAGCATTGAGAAAGAATACCGCTGCTCCTGCGGTGATGGGATCCACCCGAGGTCAGGGCGGTCAAGCAACTGCTGACGCGCCCGCATCGTAGAGAGACTGATCCAACTGTCCGCCCCGGGCACCAACTCACCATATAGTTTTAGGTCCAACCCCGTTGCGTAACCTACGGCATCATTCTGTCCCGAATAGCGCACCCGCACATTATCCACCGTGTAACTCTCCATTCGATCGATATATTTATAGTAAGCCTCAGCCGTCAGTTTGAACGGTCGTCCCCATGCGCGAAAATAGTAGTCCCCACCGAGCACCACATGCACCGAGCGTTGCGCACGCAAGTCCTTGTTCAGAGCAATGCGTGTTACGCCGTCCCCTCCTGTCAGTGTATCGCGCAACTCTTTGTAGAAAGGTGCCTGATAGTACAAACCGGTAGCAAAACGGAAACTGAAATCACGCTTCCAACCGGGGTTATACACCACGCTCGCACGCGGACTGGGCAACACCTCGTTGTTCATGCTCCACCACTGCAATCGCCCGCCTACGGTCAGTATCACTTGTCCTTTATCTGTATTCCATTTGTGCGTATTCTGTACATATCCCTGCACGCGCCCCGAAAGCATTTTGCTATCGCCGTTCATCGCATAGTAGAGTGCCATCTCATCCCCTCGGTTGGGCAGACTGTAGCCTGTCGAATCACGCCATTCCCACTCGCTGATATGGTCGCTGATAATCTCTATCTGACCGCTCGCACCCCAACTCAGCGTGTTATCACCTCGCTTCCATTGCCCTGTATGCGACAGTGTCGCTACACCCGCTTGTAGGGTGTTACGCGCATGCTGATGATATACGCCTGTACCTAAAACGCCCGATTCTGTACCCGTGATACCGGTGGCGCCGCTACCTATCGTCGGCACATCCCCGCGGATACTGTCCAGTGGTCTGTCCGTCAGGAAGTACTCGCCCGTGATGTCGTAGGTCTCCTGCTCGTGCGTGTAGAAACCGCTCAAATCAAAACCCAATTCCACCTCTTTGCTTACATGCCCATGCGCACCTAACGCCGCAAAGCCGGTCAAGAAACGGTCTTTCTCTTGCCCGTCATAGAAGATGTTTAGGTGCTTTGCGTCCTCACCGCCGAAACTCTCGCTCATCGAGTCGGGGGTAAAACGGTAGGTGTTTTGGCTGAAGTTGCCCAATAGCGACATACGCCAATCGCTTTTCGGATGGCGTTTCTTGCCCGGCGACCATGTGATATAGGTCTGATAATCAATAAAGTTAGGCTGATAATTACCCGCCGTGGAGAGTGAACCGAGCATATATTGGCTTGTCTTGTAGCGTATGCCGTGCATCTGAGAATAGGTGCTGTCGCCGTGACCCACATAGACATTCGCACCAAGCAAACTGCCGCTTAGGCTCGCCTCAAAGCGGTCGGGACGCTTATACTCTATATCCAATACCGACGACATCTTGTCCCCGTATTGTGCGTCAAAACCACCCGCCGAGAACTGCACATTCTCTACCATATTGGGGTTTACAAAACTCAACCCTTCCTGCTGACCGCTGCGGATCAGTAGCGGACGATGCACCTCTATGCCGTTTACATACACCTCGTTCTCGTCAAAACTGCCGCCCCGCACATTGTATTGACTGCTTAACTCGTTATTCTGATTTACCCCCGCAAAAGTAATCAGCAGGCTCTCTATCGAACCGCCTGTCGCATCCGGCATCACACGGGTCGTACTTGCCTCTATACCCTCCATCGTACTGCTCTGCCGTTTTATCCCGCGTACCTCCACTTCCTCTATCCACTGCTCATCGGTCGGCATCTCCACATTGATATTCAGCACCTCCTGCGGTTCGATTACTCGCTGACGGATAGTCGTATAGCCTACCATTGAGAATACCAACTCCACCGTGTCCGTATCTGCAAACACTATCTCATAGTAGCCGTTCTTATTGGTCGCCGCACCTGTCGTCGTACCCGCTATCGACACATTGGCAAACTCGATACCGCGATTGTCACTATCTACCACATAGCCATAGATACGCACATTGCGAGCCAATACCTGCCCGCAACACACAGCCAACACCAAATATGTAAGTATCCGTTTCCTCAATCTGAGAACTATTTGCTCATCGCGCGTAAATCGCGCAAAGTTACAAAAAAAATAGCAACACCGCAAATTTATCTCCACAAAATCTGTGTCGTCCTAAAAAAGGTTGCCAAATTGCGCCTTCATACCGATGTCGGTTGGCTCTGTTACAATTACAACGAGAGCGGAATAATGGCTGCACTATACATTATGTATTTTGCATTATGCATTTTATACATGGCATTACCAAGTCTTTTTCCTATCCATATAGAAACGCACCACACCCCCAACTATGCATATCAGCATATAGATCGGATAAAATACTTCTAACAAAAACGCCACACCCGCCGATACGGTCGGGTCGTTGCGTATGATCAAAGCAAACTCTATCGGAAACTTCACGAGCACCAGTGGCGGAAAAAACAACTGCAACCCGTTGGCAAGGGCTATTGCCGCACCGCACGCCACGATGTCTCGGTCTTTGTACGCCGGTGCTTTGCCCGCCCATCGCATACGCTGTCTTAGTAGTGCCCGCCACGATCGCTCCGGCCGCACCACAGCACAGAAAGACCGCTGTTCCGCCTCTTGTCTGCCCGTCATATCACGCCCGCCCAATATAGACAGGGTTACCACTTTCAGCCCCCGTTTCTTAAACGACTCCAGCAGAAACATATCGTCCCCGCTTGCAATCTCCGGGTGCAGATCCTTGTACGATTCCAACCACCGCTCCCGCTTTACCACCAGGTTCGCACCGCTACACATCACCGCATGCCCTCTCGCCGCAGCCTCTATCGTAAGTTGTTGTATGGCAGCATACTCCGCTATCTGCAACTGCTCTAATAGGCTCGGTTGCTCGCTCTCCGCCTCCATCCGAAGCGGCAAAATTAGCAAGTCCGCATCGCCTATCGCACCCAAAATCATTTTATCTGTCGCACTCGGTGCCACCACATCATCGTCCTGTAGCCATACATAATCGGCTGTCGATGAGGAGATCAAGCGATACAAGGCATTCTTCTTTCCCTTGTTATCATCGTTTATTCCCCGTCTTGGGATAATCGTTTGCACACGCATAGTTGTTCGTAGAAATTCGGATAAGACTTACTGATACATTCTATATCATCGCACGCCAAATCGGCAGCCAACAGTGCCATCGCAATACGGTGATCGCCCCGCACCTGATGCTTCGCCACCGCCTCTATGCGGTTCGACTCTTTTAGCACCAGCGATTCTATTCCGTTCGCCTCTAATACCACGCCCATCTGCTCGCAACAGATAGTTGTAGCAGGGTATAAATCAGGCGTTTGCGAAAAATCATACACTATCCTCTCGGGGAAAGCATAAGCCTCCTTGCGTGTGATCACCGCCCCCTCTGAGCAGTAGTGTGTCGCCACACCCAGCCGTTCAAATAGGTCCGCCACCGCCTTATCGCCTTGTATCGACTCTGCCCGAAGACCCCGTAGCAGTATCTCGCCCCCGTGCAATGCCACATACTCATACCAGAAAGCCGCTGCACTCCAATCTGCCTCCACAGACATCTGCCGATCTTCTTCGTATTGCCTAACGACTGCCCGAGTCATCTCGATATAAGGCGAGGTGATATTCGTCTTGGCGGGAACGCCAATCAGCAGCAGCGCCGAAACAAACTGCGTCGAGAGCGGATCCGCAATATGCACCGCCTCCCTCGGCAGCACTCTGCCCCTGATTCGCAGGGGCGGATAGCCCTCCTTCCCTACATAGCAGATTTCAGCCCCCAGCGACTGCAATGCCGTAACCTCTTGTCCGATAGGGCGTTCCTTCATCCGCTCGCAACCCGTCAGCACCACATCGCAACCTGCTTGGCAGGCGAAATAAGCGGTCAGAAAGCGCATCGCCGTACCGCAGTTGCCCAAATCAATCTGACGCCCTTCGGTGTATTCCGCCTTGTTCGCGGCCAACACATCATGCAGCAACCGCACATCATCGGGCATATTCGCAGCGGAGACAGACAACAGTCTGTCTCCGTGTACGGCTTGCAAAATCAATCTGCGATTGGCAATCGATTTCGATATGGGTAAATCTACGCTAAACAAGGTTTCCGTTTGTTGCTAAACAAAACCTGCAATAGGATATGTCAGTTGATATCGGGCAACCAAGAGTAGTCGCGCGAATAGCGCAGATGCTGCTCCGTATAGCCCTCTGTATAGTCTATCTTCACATCGGTGATGTTGCCGTCCTTGTCATAAATCGGCGTATAGACAGGGTTTACAAAACCTTTGTATGGTGCTAAATTCAAGTGCGCATAACGCTCCAAGATTTCTTTATGCAACGGCTGATCTACTTTTACGGCATACGCCTCCACCATCTCTTTGGCTGCCGTATAATCACCCTCTGAGGTGATACGCTGTATCTCTGCCAACAGTTGTCCGTACAAACGGCGAAGTCCCTCATAGTCATTGATTTGCAGATAGTGTTTACCATCCCGCTCTACTATCTCCACCTCACCATTCTCTGCGTGCCGGTACACCCACTGAGCAATCAACTGGCGGTTGCGCATGTGCGCTTCCTCAACATCCTTACCCGGCTCTATGCGTACCAACTGTGTCATCAGTCCGTTCATCATCTGCTGATAGTAGAACGCCTTGTATGCCTCTCCGTTGGGCAACAGACCTAATTCTACCAACTTCGGGTCGGCCATAAAATACAACCCGAACAAGTCCGCACGCGCCTCCTCAATCGTCGAAGCATGCTCCTTGAGCGCATCTTTGCTCACCCCGGGCAGCAACTTACCCGAGCCGTGTCCTACACACTCGTGCAAGTCGGTATGCAGGTCGCCGCACATCGAGCCATACTGCTCATATAGATGGCGTGTTGCATCGTCTATCATAAACTCTTCGTTAAACCCGTTGCCCTTCGCTGCCTCGTTGTAAGCGTGCATCAAGTTGTCTATCGTTACCGATTTCGACCCGTACTCTTTTCGTATCCAGTTCGCATTGGGCAGGTTGATTCCGATAGGTGTAGCGGGGTAGCAATCGCCGCCCAAGATAACGGCGGTAATCACTTTCGCACTTACGCCCTTTACCTCCTCTTTCTTATACTTAGGGTCGGTCGTCGAGTGGTTCTCAAACCACTGCGCATTGGCAGAGATAATCGAGGTGCGCTTGGTGGCCTCCATATCTTTGAAGTTCACCATCGCTTCCCATGCCCCTGTGATACCCAGCGGGTCGGTGTAGACCTCCGTGAATCCGTTTACATAGTCCACACGGCTATTTAGGTCTTTCACCCATGCGATGCAGTACTCGTTAAAGGTCTTCAAGTCGCCGGTCTTGTTAAACTCAATCATCTTCTCTATCGCCTCGCGCTGAGCGTCGTCCTCGGCATAAGGCAGAGCCTTCTCAAGCCAATAGACCACTTTCTCCAAAGCCTCGCCATACATACCGCCTACCTTGTAGGTCTTCTCTACCACTTCTCCGTTCTCTTTCATCAGTTTGGAGTTCAGCCCTACCCACATCGGCTCGGCGGAGGTGTCTTTGTGAGCGGCATAGTAAGCCTCAGCCTCCGCTTGCGTTACGCCCTCATAGTAGTTGCCCGCCGAGGTCAATACCAAGTCCTGACCGTCCTGTTGGTTGGTACGCTTGGGCATCACACTCGGGTCGAACATCACCGGTAGTATCTCCTCGGGAATAGCCACTTGTGCCTCTTGGCAGGCGTTGCAGAACCATTCTTGGCTAAACTCGGGCAAGAACTTATCCTCCGAGTAGTGGTGGTGAATACCGTTAGAGAACCATACACGCTTCAGATACTTCTCAAAGTTCTGAAACTCCTCCGTATCGCGCGGTCCCTTATATTGGGTGTACAGTGCCTCTAAGGTACGGCGAATACGCAGGTTATACTTCCCGTTCTGGTCATATAGGATATCCCGTCCTTGCAAGGCGGCCTCGCTCAGATAGTAGGCGAGCGTCTTCTGCTGCAAGGTCAGTTCATCAAAACCCGGCACTTGGTAGCGCAGGATCTCCAAATCATAAAACTTGTCCACTGTGTAACTAAATTCAGTTGTTGGTTTGTTTTGGCACGATACGCACAACAATGCCGCCGCACCAAGAGTAATCGAAACAAATAATTTACGCATAAAACATCGTGTTTTTATGTGAATAAATATAGATGGTCTGTCAAGCCTTTTCGGCTCCGTTTCTGCCCCAAAGCGGATATACCGACCGCAGGAATACACTACATCAAATCCGCTCCAATACGGTGTGCACCAATTCTTTGATACGCGGTTTGTAGTCGGTGTTGGCAGCCTCTTTCTTGCGCTGAGCAATCACGCAGCATACAGTCATCGCCTTATGCCCCATGTGGAGTGCCAAACCGGCAATGCACGACCCCTCCATCTCATAGTTGGTAATGCGTTGTCCCTCGTAGCGGAACGCCGAGATACGCTCATTGATGTCAGGTACGGCCAGGTTTACACGCAGCACACGCCCCTGTGGACCATAGAACCCGTTGGCAGCAATCGTGCAACCGCGCATCATATCGTCCTTTGCTATACGATCCACCAACTCTTCATTGGCTTTTACGATATAAGGAACGGCGGCTTTCTTGGGGTAGTGGATAAAATCAACCAACGCTTGCTCAAAGCCAAGGTCGGAGATCTGATCTCTATCCTCATAGAACGCTAAAACGCCGTCAAAACCAATCGATTTTTGGCTTACGAGGAAAGTACCGAGAGGTATATCCTCTTGCATACCGCCGCAGGTGCCGACACGCACAATATCCAAACTGCGTTTCTCGGCTTTCTCCGTGCGAGTGACAAAGTCGATATTGGCAAGCGCATCTATCTCATTCATCACTATATCGCAGTTATCCGTACCGATACCCGTCGAGATACAAGAGATGCGTTTGCCGTGATACTTACCCGTAATCGTGTGAAACTCACGGCTTTGTACATCGCATTCTATGCTGCCTTCGTCGAAAAACGAAGCCACCATATCCACACGACCTTGATCGCCCACAAGAATCACCTTGTCGGCCAAGAACTCAGGTTTCAAATGCAAGTGAAATACACTACCGTCATCATTGATGATCAGTTGAGAAGCAGGGAATGTTTTCATAGTAATAAAATTCTTAATTATTCATTGTTAATTCCTAATTGCTTTACGCCTCGCCGCCGCCAAACGACATAGGCAGGGTCGAACCGGGGATAGGACCGCCCGGGTTCTGAATAGCGCCAAATTGTTTCTCGTATTGAGCAATGTTGTTTTGCAGTGCAAAAAGCAGTTTCTTGGCTTGGTCGGGAGTCATTATCACACGCGACTTTACGCTTGCCTGCTCCATACCCGGCATCATGCGCACAAAGTCAAACACAAACTCGCTCGGCGAATGAGCAATGATAGTCAGGTTGGCATAAGTTCCCTCCGCCACTTCGGGCGTCAGGTTGATGTTCAGTTTTTTTTCTTCCATAGTTTTGATGTGTTTTGCGTTCGCACCCGCGAACACAGTTATGTATTAAGGTGTATTCTTTTTATCCCTCACTTACCACTTTATCTTACGCCGAAATGGCTGACTGATAAGCATATAGAGCGATACCAATGGTAGGCAAATATCATACCACAAGACGCTCAATCCGTACATCGACAATCCCATGCGCCATGCGGATAGGTCCAATATCAGTATCTGCATCAGCAGTCTTACCCCAAACAATACCGCTGCCGTGATCCACGCTATCGGCGAACCGCATACCCCTATTGCTATCAGCAATGCATAGAAGATACCGCGCGTCAGGGGCTCTATGCCCAAACGCACTTTGCTCCCCGTGCGATACTTAGGCGAGACGCTCAAGTGCCGTCTTTTCTGTTGCAACCAATCGTGCCAACTATGTTTCGAGACCGACCATGTCAGGCTCTCCGGCGATACCACCACTTCGGTATTCTTACCCGTAGCCACACGGTTCACAAACAGGTCATCGTCCCCCGCACGCTCGGTCATCAGTTGCGAGAAACCTCCGCTCGCAAAGAAGAAGTCTTTCTTGTATGCCAGGTTGCGCCCAACGCCCATATACGGATGCCCGCACAAGGCTGCCCCCATATAGTGCAATCCGTTGAACAATGTATCGTAGCAGGTAATATGGTTCACCCCGCCACCATCGCGGAAGTATGCCCCAAAACCGAGAACCACCTGTGTCTCCGGTCGACTAAACCCGCTCATCATACTGCTGATCCAATGTGTGCTCTCGGGGCGACAATCCGCATCAGTCAGCAGCAGGTAGTCATACTTCGCAGCCTTGGCGGCAAGTGTAATCGCCAGTTTCTTCGAACTGCCCACCCATGCACCGCGCGGCACAAAAGTGGTACGCACTCGTGCATCGCGCACCATATAAGCGTCTATCACGGCAGCAGTGTTATCTTCCGACGCGTCGTTCACCACAATCACCTCATACAGCGGATAGTCTTGCGTCAGCAGTGCCTGCAGATAAGCCTCAAGGTTATAGCCCTCGTTGCGGGCGCATACCACCACCGACACACCTGCAACAGGCGTCCTATCCTGTGCTTCGGTGCTTTCTTGCTTCTTCTTGTCGTGGCGCAACTTGCGCATAGGTGCCGCCATATAGCGGGCATAGAAATATACCTGAAAGATAAACGCAACGGCCAATGCCCCCATTAGGCAATAGTCCAATACCGATACAGAATACCAACTATCCACGGTTATTTATCATATACAAGTCCTACATTATCCACCCACAGTACATTGCCCGCATGCCCTACAAATGCCTCATAGCAACCGGCCGTCAGCATGATCACCATGTGTGTGGGCTGCAACGAGCCGTTCCAACCTTCTTCCTGTACAGGCACAATCTTGCCTTTCGAGTTCATCGCACGCTCATTGACATTAAAACCCATATAAGGCTTATACCACGGCTCCTTAGTGATATCGCCGTAGTGTACTTTTACGCGATGCCCGTTCTGCCAAGTCAGTTGGCTCTTGCTAAACCGCTCGTATGCCGTACCTACACGCACCGAGTGGATATTTCCTTTCTCGTCTTCCCAACGATGTTGCAAGTATAGATACGCCTCTGCCTGGTCGTGTCCGTCTTGTTTCTTCGGCCTGCTCAGTCCTTTGGCATACCACACCCATTTCTCGGGCGAGATGAGGCACTTATAGTCGAATATCAACGCCGACGGACGCCCCGTAAAAGGTACGCCAAAATCGATGTTCTGATAGGGGTCATTCGCACTCGTTACAGGCTCTATCGTTCGCCCCGTAAAGAGTGTTCCTGCTGCAAGCACCTGTATATCTATCATTCCCATTACTCTCACACCGAGCATCGACACATCCAGTCGGCAGCATGTCCCGCCGTTTTCTCTCCGCTCGGGAGCCACGGTGGCTGCCGCTTTCTCTATGCCGATTACATTCGCATAAGCATTGCTCGTTGACCACGGACTGCCGGCTTGACCGTATAAATAAGGTCCGTTCTGGCGAATGGTGTCAGTCGGTGCCAAACAATAGAGAGTACGCGTATTACCGCCCAGCAAACGAGATTCTTTGATGTATCGTACCGTCCAATGCTCCATATCGCCGAATGGCAACATCTCAATACGCTCCGCCAACAGCGGCAACGACCCAATCATCAAAGAAAAAAGGAGTATAGTCTTTTTCATCCGAAAAAAATAATCTCAATCCTGTATCATGCATCATGCATTCTACATTATGCATTAATAACTGATTCCGCAGGGTGTCGTATAAACCACCTCACCTTCGGTCGTGATATACTTCGACAACCATTTGAGATTCAGTGCTTTCATCTGCTCTGCAGCCTGTCGCCCAACCTCCAACGCACCGGCCTCACGCAGGTGGGTGTTGTCGGTCTTGCCATCGGGGAACTTCAAGCACTCCCCGGGTGCTACATTCATAAAGTACTGCTTGCTCGCCTCGTCCCCGAGGTTAGTCAGCCATTCGGCGGTCGATTGCTCCAAATCGAGCAAGGGCACATTCATCCTTTTGGCTACTCGCCGAGCCGCTTCGGGATAGCCCCCATGGCGAGGATAGAACACACCGTTTTTGAAGTAGCGGCGCGAGATAGGCGTGCAGAGCACCACATGCGCATGCTTCTTCTGCGCCTCCTCTATCATCTGCATCAGGTTGTTCTCATAGTCCGCAATCGGCGTATATCGCTCAGGGTCTGACTGTTTAGCATCGTTATGCCCAAACTGTATCAACACAATATCGCCTCGGTGTACACGCTTCATCACCTCTGCCCACCGGCCTTGAGCGATAAACGATTTGGTACTGCGCCCGTTGCGAGCATGGTTCTCTACCACGATATTACCCTTCAGATAAGTAGGGAACAACTGCCCCCAACCGCGTTCGGGAGATATATCCAACTCTTCTTTGTCGGCCATGGTGGAATCGCCTACCATAAACAAGGTTACAGGACGCTTGCCGGCGGATATGCATAGCAAACCTAATACGCCAAGCAGCAAAATAGAGAAAAAGGTCTTTTTCATATTAGCCCATATTGTTGTTCTGTTGTTGTTTCAAAAGTTTGCAAAGTTACTGCTTTTTTTGTATATTCGCAAATTTTGTTGTAATTTTGCCCTCTCCAAACAATCGCTTGGTAAAATCTGACAAACACTCTTTCACTCGCAAACCGCTATGAACTCGTTTGGCAAACACTTCGTTTTCACTTCCTTTGGTGAGTCCCACGGTAAGGCTATCGGCGGGGTACTTGACGGTGTACCCGCAGGTCTGCATATCGATTTTGACCTCATACGCACCGAGTTGCTTCGCCGCAGCGGACAAGGTGTCTGTGGCGCATCAGAGCGTGCCAAGCGCGAACCCGACGAGGTCGAATGGCTCAGTGGCGTACTTGATGGCGTTACCCTCGGTACTCCCATCGCTTTCCTTATCCGCAACACCGATGCACGCCCCGAGGACTACCTATGGCTCAAGCACAACTATCGCCCCGGGCATGCCGACCGAGTCTATGAGCAGAAATACGGCATTCGTGATTGGCGTGGCGGTGGTAGAGCCTCAGCACGAGAAACCGCCGCACGCGTCGTAGCAGGCTGTATCGCCAAGCAGATGTTGCGCCTCAAGGGTATCTCTATCCAAGCCGAATTGGTACAAGTGGGCAACGAGACCGACCCGCAGCGGTTCGAGCCGCTCATCCGTGCCGTGCGCGCAGAGGGCGACTCTATCGGAGGTATCATCCGTTGTACCGTTACGGGCGTTCCCATCGGTACAGGCGAACCTATATTCGATAAACTCCAAGCCCATCTCGCTTATGCCGTGATGAGTATCAATGCCTGCAAGGGCTTCGATTATGGTACGGGTTTCGAGGGAGTAGGCCTGTACGGCAGCCAAGCCAACTCCATATCGGGCGGCATATCGGGCGGCATCGCCGATGGCTCACCTATCACTTTCCGTTGTGTCTTTAAGCCAACCCCTAGTATCGCTCAGACTGTCCCCGGCCGCCACGATGCCTGCGTAGCCACGCGTGCCGTCCCCGTTGTCGAGGCCATGACCGCCCTCGCCCTCGCTGACCTCCTTCTCCCCTGATTATTCCGCTCCTATTTTCCTTCATTCTTTCCTTCTCCTCTCCTTTTTCCCCTTTCTCCTACACTTTTGCAATGACAGCCCTCGTTGCCGTGTCGTTGCGCACAAACTGTTTGTATGGCTTGCACGGAGCCCCCCCTCTCGTTCCTGTCTATATCTTTTTCTTCTTCCTATTCGTATCTTATTTTGTCTTATTTTTATCTTTTCGTTCTATGATTTGCGCCCTGTTTTGCTACTGTATGCCCACCAATCGTACTATGTAATTAGTATGTGATTAGTATGTGATTAGTATGTTATTAAGCGAACCCGATAATACCCTAACAATACCCTCGTAATACTCATAATAGTATTAAAAAATGTTGCAGATTTTCCATCTGCTTTCTTCCCGCATTGTCTTGATGGCCAATTAATCGATAACGGAGGATATTCTCGGCTATGTTTTAACGAACTGCATGGTTGTTTAGGAGACCTCGTACAACACAAACACTAATTTAGTTTTTGGAAATTAACAGCCCCTGTAGTAAATATTTTTGTACAATTCTTAAACACATTATTGAATGTTTTGTGGAAAAATGTGTTTTAGAATTTGTATAATTAAAAAAAAAATCGTACTTTTGCGCGTGTTTGGACAAAGTCCATTATTTTCCGAAGTTACAAGGGGACGAAATGGTGATAATCAGTTGATTTACAGACAGATTAGTAAGGGGATTGCTATTGATAAGAAGGAAGGAGCAAAGACAATAGAGCAAAGAGCAAAGAATAAAGACAATGGATAAAGGAGCAAAGAGCAAAGATGAAGGAACAAGGAATAAGGACGAAGGAGAAGTGAAGAAAGAAAGATACATATGGTTGGGAGAGGTAGTGCTGACGCTGTGCGCATACGGCTACTTGGTGTATCGATTGGTATGCTTCGAGGGGTACGCAGCGTGGGGAGAGCAGTTGGCATCGGCAGGGATAGGGCAGTATGTTTGTTTAGCGGTATGTGTGGCGTTGTTCCCGCTGAATATCTTTTTAGAGGCTTGCAAATGGCGATACCTAATGCGCAAGATCGAGCCGATGACGCTACGAGGGTCGCAACGGCAAGTGTACTACGGCACAGTGGGTGCGTTTGTAACTCCCTATCGAGCAGGCGATTACCCGGCGCGAGTGATGATGATGCGAGATAAGAGCCGTTGGGCGAGTGCGATAGGGATGGCGTTGGTGGGGAGCGTGGCACTCACGATGGTGATTGTATTGGCGGGACTGCCAGCAGCATGGAGCATCTTCTCAAACGGCGATTGGGGCGAGCAATGGACAGTATGGGTAGCCATAAGCATCAGTCTTGCTATTGGGGCAGCACTGCCATGGTGCATGCAGCGGCTATCCAAAAGAGATTGGAAAAACGAAAAGATACGAGTGCTTGCCGATGAGTTGGGGGAGATGGGCTATGGAGCCTTTATGCGCACTATGGGTTGGTCGGCACTACGCTATGTGTGTTTCGGCGTGCAGTTGTATCTGTCATTGCGTTTCTGCGGGGCAGAGTTGCCACCGGCAGAGGCGATAAAAGCAATAGCGTTGTACTACCTGCTGGTAACTATCACACCCAATATCCCCGCAGCAGACTTGGGCATATGCGGCAGTTGGGCAGTGTGGGTGTTCGGACAATGGGGAGTGAGTGCTCCCGCTTGCGCGATGTGCGCCGGGGTGATGTGGGTGTGCAACACGGTGCTTCCGATGATAGTCGGCTCCCTTGAACGGCATTGCGTAGGAAAAGAAAACATATAATTATCATATAATTAAACATATTCTTTCGCTGCACTTTTATTGAGGAATCCATTAAACAGCGTCAAAAGGATATAAACTATACGAAATTTATCAAATCACTACAAAACAAATTTTATTAAATCACTACAAAAAAATGAACTATATGGCACATTTTTTGCGGGGGGGGTAATTTGCTAAGAGGAGAACAGAGAATAGGAAAAGATTCTCTATTACTCCCAAGAATAGGCTTGCGGAATGAAGGCGAGCAGAGATTGACAGTTGAGATTTTTGAGAGGTACAAATCAACAGGAGCCGGCGGGCTTCTCCTTAGACAGCGGGAACGACGGTTCTCGAAAGCAGACACAAACCTATATTTTAACATTAAACCAAAACAGTATTAGTCAGAAGTATGTCTGAATGGGAACTTAGCATGGTGGGATTACAACGAGATACAACCCACAATAGATTAGGCAATTATGGAAATTTGATTCACAGTAAGGCGGATGCGCACTATGCATCCGTTTCAGCAAACACACCTGTAGGAGCGGCATCAGATTGTTTCAGCGGCATCATTACTCCGGCAGCGATGAGCGGCGTACAGACGGCAGACGAGTATCTGCAAAGCGTCAGTTTGTCGTTTGGGGTAGAGAACAACACTTTTGCCACTTACAGAAGCCGAGAAGATGAAGACGACCCGCCTATCGGTCAGTTGGACCCAATAGGCGATGCGGTAGTACCGCTGATGGTGTGCGCCACACTGTATGGTATTGTTTTACTAAAGAGAAGATATTCAAGCAACTTATTATCAAAGATTCGCAGCGTTATGCAAAGCAGCAAGCGATATGTGCGTAGAGTATTGATGCTCTGCGTGTTGTGTATGTGTTTTACAGGTCGTACCGAGGCGGTATTCTCAGCAATAGGCGACACGGTATCGATTATCTATCCCCGCATACAAGAGACCACGGTAAAGAAACAGATTTCGAGGGATGCCTATCGGTGGGAAACCGAAGGAAAGGAAGGAACCTACAGCGTAGAAGTCGATTGGTGGAATAACACCTATTGGTACACGACGGTGTCTTATGATACCGTATATGTGGTGTTGGGCGTAAGCAGTACTGCTACCGGCGGCACAAAGGTAGAGGGTAAGACTATGCCGAGCAGCAAGAACGACCTGTGGGTGATTCATAAGGCAGCAGATGCGGGGGCAACAGCCTTGCGGTATCAGAATGTAGGAACGGGGAAGTGGCTGAACCTAAAGATGAATGCCACGGGCGATTTCACACTATCGCTGGTAGATAACGAGAGTAATGCACAAGCCTTCGACCACGAGGAGGCAGCCGATTCGTGGAACTATAAACGAGAAGGGCGTGCCAAATACTACCCTACCATAAACTACAACGGCGAGAAACTCTACATATATATAAAAGGTGTAGAAAAAACCGACCAAACGACATCGCGCACTGAAGGTAGAATACAATATAAAACCATTACGACCACAACAACCTCTTACGCCTACGCAACGGATAGGGTGCGTTCGTCGGCTATGGAGTGCAACAAATGGACGAACCGTGAAGTGCGCGGATTGGTAGTGAAGGCAGTGCCGACACAGTTGAACTTCCCCTACGCGAAAGACGACCGCGAGGCGCAACAGCAGATTGCCGATGTACGGTACGAATTCACGCTGTCGGACTCGACCTATCTATACAATGTACCCGGGGTGCGCAATGGATACGGAGCACAAAAAATGGAGATGAAGGTGAGCGTCATCACCGACATAGATGTGTTGCTAAATCAGTATGGGTTGCAGACCTCATTCTACTGGTGGAGCAACGGCGGACAGAAAGGGAATGTATCCACGCTGAAAGCCAAGAATATCGACAACAGCCAAAGCACTTCTACCCAATATGCAGAGAGTGAACGGACAATGCTACAGATAGCAGACAATGCCGTGCGGGCGGACGACGGACATGGCATGACTATGCGGGTAACGCCCAAAGGTCGCAGCCCATTCAACATCAAAGACGACAAAGGCAACAAAGCGGACTATACGGACATATTGGTTTGCGATGCCAAATTGACAGATGGCACGACCAACTCAGTGGCAGAAACGAATGTGGTGAGGAGTGCATACCACTATGTAGATGTAGATGCGCTGACGCTGCGTATCAGTCCGGCTAACTATGTATTTGACGGCAATGCAGGCTGTCAGGACTTTGATGTAGCGATTACGCACAGACAGGGACACGAGATACACACTGCCGAAGAAACTAGCCAAGAGAGCCAAGTAACGGAAACCGAGAAGAAAATAGCGGAGATGGATGAAGCATCGTTCTCGTTGCTAAAAACCGACCTCTCGGGGGAAAGTACTTGGGGAAAAATCACAACCATAGACAAGCAAAACAACAAACTGACTATCTGCGTAGAGCAGAATAACACCTCGACTAACCTGGAGGCGTTGCTGAGCAGTTATGCCAAATTGGGCAATGCGGAAGGCACTCGGCAGAACACCATCCGCCAACGCGGTTACAACTCGCAAGGCGATGTAGAGTTTGTGCCGTATAGAGGCGTGGGCAATACAGATTTGGTAGATGGCAGACAGGCGGTACACCAATTAGAGAAAACGATTTACTATACTGCCGATGAGATAGTGGCTCTATGGCTGAGCGAAACCAACTTCCAAGGGTATATGCGCTGGTACGACTACAACTCGGGCAAAGACCCACGCTATGATGCCGACGGAAACGACTATGAGTATTTTTGGTATCAGAAGCCGTATATTGTGCGAAACAACGCAAAGACGATATTCAAGAGCATCAACATAGACGGCAAGACCTCTCATGGTGTGTACATGACCTACGCTGACGGACTGAGTGCAGCCGGCGATAACAAGAAAGCCGCACAATTTATTCCGTTTATTCGCGGTTGGCAAATGCCTCAAAGCCGTGATATTGCGTGCGATGTAAGTGCATACACCGACTACATTGATGACCAAACAGGGACTAAGACGGGTAAGAAGCAAGTACAAGAACCGACGCTCTCGTATCGGCAAATCTTCCATTTGCGTCCTGCCACGGAGATAGCCGACTCGCTGCAGAAATGTATCGATGGTAAGTACTACGAGGAGCATACCTACTATGCGCCTACCAATGCATCGGTATTCTTGGAAACGCGTTTTGTACACGAGAACGCGCTGAAGCACGAGTCGGAGAAGTGCTATTTCTACTACGACAGGAGCGGCAAGTTGGCTCAGTTGGGCAAAGATGCTCACGGGCAATGGTACAAGAATAGCAATACATTGGAAATCAATAATAAAGGTGTTTGGGATCGGTATGCCACCTACGGCGGGCAGAACTTGGACTACCTAAAAGTAACTTCCACCACCGAGCAGACTGTTACCTACGAACTGCGTATCCCTGCCAATGCGAACAACACAAATCAAGAGATTTGTGTTGCTAAGTTCACTATCCACTACCTCGACCCGCAGAAACACGGTCCGACGCCCAATACGCTGATAACGGATGAGGAAATCAACGAGAAGTACATCCTGCTCTCGAAGCAAGACTTTAACTTTGGTCAGAAGCCCGGCACCACCAATATCACCTACTACGACGGGCACTTGCCATGGGAAGAGAGTTCGTACGGCTATATGTATCCGAACTGGGCGGCAAAGAACATGGGGCGGCAGTCGAACACCAAGGAATTTGCCTACTATGGCGAGTATTCGATAGTGAACTGTGTGGACAAAGACTGGGCGAAAGGTGAGCAGCACGGCGGTGCAGCCAACGGCTACTGCCTATATGTGGACGGTACGATGCAGCCCGGACTGGTAGCCAGCATATCGACCAATGTACGGATATGCTCGGGTCAGCAGTTGTACTGCTACGCATGGGTAAACAACTCGGCGCCTACCAAATACATAGAGAGTGCATCGCCTATCTTCCGATTTAATGTGCAAGGACGCAATGCGGGCGATGCAGAGTGGACAGATGTAGGTACTTTCTTCGCCGGAGAAATCGGGCGCGGCAAGGGTTGGCAGCAGGTTTGCTTCCCGGTATTGAGTGCGCACGACTACGATGAATCGCGTGTATCCATCTACAACTTCGCCACGACGAACTCGGGTAACGATTTCTTGATAGATGATATTTGCCTGTATGCGTCGAAGTTGCCGCTGAGTGCTTATCAGGCAATTACGACCTGTGCGGAGGACAGCCTGGAAGCACCGATTGCGCGTATCGACTACAGCCGACTGACGGGCGAATGGGATTGCAAAAATATCTATTATCACTTCTACAACCGCACCGACGGCACGGCAGTAAAGACCACCTACTACTATCCCGATGGCACCAAGACGACAGACAAGAACGAGGCTTACGGCTTTATCCGCATCCCCGAGAGCGATTATGACCCGCTCAAGAGCAGCAGCGAGACCTACCGAACAGGCCGCTGCTTAGGGAACGACGAGAGCAAGATGGTGTATCTGTCGGCATCGGAGTTTATCGACTCGCTGGTAAGCCTGCTCAACCGCGACCACCTAAAAGAAATCACGAGAAAAGGGTATGTAAAGACCAACGAGGATAACCACGAGCGGTATGTACTCTACATCGGGCACATACTGAGCAAGGAGGTGCTGAGCGCAGAGAAATCGTACGAACTGAGAATGGCGGCATCGGTGAAAGAATTAGACGACTCCGAATGCGCTATGCGCACGGAGTTGCCCATCAACAACCGCACCTCGTACACTTTCAACGGAAAGACCTACCCGACTACAAGCGAGTGCCCCAACGGGTTGTACCCCGTAGAAGTGGTGGTAAAGAACCAAATGAAGATAGGCGATGATGTGAAGCCATTGGAGGCAATAGCGAAAGCCGATTGGCTGATAGGCGAGGCTTTTGACGATGTCTTCTACGGCAAAACGCCCGATGCACAAAGCAAGGCAAAGGCAGATAAGGCATTTGAGCAGGAATACGGCTATGACCGCGGTGTGGTACGCGATGCTATCATGGATATGCGACGCCCCGACACCAAGAACTACACCGCCACCTCGGCAGAGCAGTTGGTGCGAAACGAGTTTAGCGACAAGACGCACTACGACTTGATTGTAGATTTGTGCAACCGCGGCTATTTGTCGCTATACAAAGGCAGTGAGAAATTTTATATGGAGGGGGGCGACACCATCCGTATGTGGATCTACCCGATACAAGGTACTGCCAAGGCCAAGTACAACGGAACAGAGTACACCCTGTCGGACTGCGATGAACCTTCGTATATCCGTGTATCGACCTTGACAAGCGAGTATGCGGTGAACCTAAGTCCCGTAAAACGCGAGGACATGACCGACCTGGAAAATGGGGAAGTGCCTCGTGTGCGTGTATCGGCAAGCGAGGTAAATAGGTCGTTCCAGATACCGGTAAGCGACATCACGAACAATGTCATCTTCGGTTGGGACAGTTGCCATCTCTACTCGACGACCGACCCCGAGATGCAGGCTCTGCTCGATCAGCGTCTGTCGGCAGACCGATTCAGCGTGCGATACAGCCAAGATAAACTGTTCCAAGATGTACAATCAGACCACGAGAATGGCTACTACACCTCGGGCTCGCACATTATCTTTACGGCTATCGACCAAGCGCATGTAGATGCGCTGAAGAAGCGGCACGACATTGTCAATCAGGAGAAAGACCTCGCCGACAACAAAAAGACCTACCCGCACGATGCACAGTGGGGGTATGGGCAGCCGGGTTTCCAAGCGGCAAACACCCACACCTTGCGCGCCGGGTATGAGTACACTATGGAGACGACGCTCTTTACCAAGAACTACGAGAGCGTAAGCGGCGATTGCCCGATAGGAAAAGTATATTTCACGATTGTGGTAGTGCCCGACACGATGATTTGGAGCCCGAGTGTAAGCAACGAATGGGGCGACGACCGCAACTGGCACGCCGTAATCAACGGACAGGAGCAGAGTTTCGGCTATGTACCGATGCCACAGACGATGGTGATCCTACCTACACTGAGCAACAAGGGTGAATACCCCTATCTGCGCGACACAGTGCGCTACCCGATGGATGCAGAGTTTACGCCAAATAGTTGCAAGAAAATCCGCTTCCGCCACACGGCTACGCTGCTCAACCAGCACTTGCTGCACTACGAAGAGGCTTATGTAGATATGCACATCAAGGAGCAGGGCAGTTGGTACTCGGTATCGGCACCGCTACAGGATATGTACTCGGGCGACTTCTTTGTACCGCACACAGGGGCGTTTGATGATGCCACGGCAAGCAACAAAGAGTCGAGCGAGGACTTTACGGTGAACGGTTTTGCGGGGGCGCGATACACCGATGCGGCTTATGCTTTCTGGGCATCGTACTACAACAGGGAGGTTGCGACACTGCACCAAGGCGGCAGCACCTCGATGAACACCTACACAACCAACACGCTGTCGTTCAGCAAATCGAATAGTATGACGGAGCGCATACTCCCCGGACAGGGATTCCAAGTGAAGGGTTACGGACCGGACAACGCAGGCGATCAAGAGATAGAGATACGATTCCCGAAGAGCGATATGCAGTATCAGTGGTACGACTCGCTGGGCAACGCCACGGGGCAGTTTGCCGCTATCCCGAGCCGCGCCAACGGGCATAAATTCGCCTTCGACGCCGACCAAAACGGGGTAATGGAGGTGGAACTGACCAACCAAACGCCGAGCGAGTACTACCTATTCGGCAACCCGACGATGGCTTACCTGAACATGGAGAGTTTCTGCGAGGACAACAGCAATGTGGTAGAGATGCAATACCAGTATATGGACGGTTCATCGTGGGTAACTCGCACGCCCGGCACCGCCACACAATACTCCGACCGTTTCATCGCGCCGATGCAATCGGTATTGCTTCGTGCGAAAGGCGGCAAGGGCAAGACGCTGAAGGTGAAAGTAAAATCGACGCAACTGGCTACCTATCTGCTCGAAGGGGATAACACCGGTTCGGACGAGCCGAATGATGATTTGGAGGTGCGCTACGCTCCACGACGCGCGAAAGGCCACTACCTGCGCAACTCGGTAATGCAGATAACCGCCTACACGCCACGGCGTGCGCAAGACGGCAACACGCCTTATGCGCGTGCGTTTGCGACGGTAGCGATGCTGGAGTTTGCCAACAACGGCTATGAGCGGGGAGAGGATGTACAGTTCTTCTCATCGGGCGTAGAAGCAGGGGACATCGCCTCGTCGGTAGCGACATCACCGCTGAACATCTACACGATAGCGGGCGATGAGGCACTGATGGCTGATGTACGAAAAGAGATAGGAGTAGTGCCTATCGGAGTGCTTGCCAACAAGAATGTGCGCAAGAAATTTACACAGTTGTCGTTGGTATTCAACCTATCGGAGACATGGGACGAGGAATGCTACCTATACGACTCGCAAACGGGTGAGAAACAGCGCATTAAGAACGGCACGACCATCACGATAGACATGCCGAAAGACCACGAACTGCGCTACTACATACAGGGTTCGTATAAGGAGGATCCGAGCGTGCCGTCGGACAACCGAACACCCGCAAGCGATAAGCAGCAAGACGGGGCGATAAGTGCGTTCTCCAATGCACACAACCGCATCTGCGTAGTGGCCAACAGCGACATCGAAATAATCAGGATATACGATGTAGTCGGGCGACTGATGGGCGAGTACCGCCCGGGCGTAAAGACCGCACTCTACACGGCAAAAGCCGCAGAAGGTCTGGCGATAGTAGAGGTAGTGCTGCAAGACGGCACGAAGGCACAGCGGAAAGTGTTGGTGAAATAATGGGGGCAACCAAAAGAAACATTAATTATCATATAATTAGACATTAATTTCTGCGGGTGCACCGCGTGAAGGCTTCAATACAAGACTACAAAGAAACGCAATGGATGTAGTGCGGGGGCTGTTCGATGAAGGTCGGACAGCCTCGCTTGTTTTGGGGTGTTGCTTTGTCTTTGTGCTACGGACTTGCTCTTGCGTGTGGATACTCCTGCGTGGGATTGCTCTTGTGTAGGGGCTTGCATTGAGCAAAGTGCGGGAAGCAAAATGTCAGGCGATGTAAGGCGAGAGGGAGCAAAATGACAGTTCGGTAGAACGGCTTTAGGTCTCGATTAGGTCTCGACAAAAGTTCGACTCAATGAGGCGAAAGGGCGAGTAACAAAATGCAAGGTGATGTGCCGTAGAGGCTGACAAAAGGACAAGGGGCAAAAGACAATGGACAAAGGACGAAAGACTGTTTTAGTGTGCTTCGAGCCAGTTCTTGCCTACTCCACAATCGGCGATGAGGGGGACGGAAAGAGCGACAACGCCTTGCATCTCTTGAAGGACAATGCTTCGCACCTGCTCTATCTCGTTCTCGGGGACATTGAAGTTGAGTTCGTCATGCACCTGCATAATCATCTGCGCACGGAGCGGTTCGCCCGTAGCGGCGTTTTTCTCGGTATGCAAACGATGCCGGATACTGACCATAGCCATCTTGATGATGTCGGCGGCAGTACCCTGGATAGGGGCATTAACGGCATTGCGCTCGGCGAACGAACGCACGGTGGCATTGTGGGAGAGGATGTCGGGGAGGTAGCGTTTGCGCCCAAAGAGCGTCTCGGCATAGCCCCGTTGGCGTGCCAGTTCTTTCTGCCTTTCGATATAGGCAACCACGCCCGGGAAGGCAGCGAAATAGTCATCGATGAGTTGCTTTGCCTCGGTGCGGGGGCAGTCTAACTGCTGCGAGAGGCCGAAAGCAGAGATACCGTAGATGATACCAAAATTAGCCGTTTTGGCGCGGCGGCGTTGGTCTTTGGAGACTTGGTTGATAGGGATATTGAATATCTTAGCCGCCGTAGCCGCATGGATGTCCTGCCCGGAACGGAACGCCTCGACGAGATGTGTATCGCCCGAGAAATGAGCGAGGAGGCGCAGTTCGATCTGCGAATAGTCGGCACTGAGAAACAAGCAGCCCGGGTCGGGAATGACCGCCTCACGGATGAGTTTGCCCCGCTCGGAACGGATAGGCAGGTTTTGCAGATTAGGGTTGGACGATGAGAGGCGTCCCGTAGCCGTAACCGTCTGATTATAAGTAGTATGTATCTTGCCTGTAGTAGGATTGATATAACTCGGCAGCGAAGAGATATAGGTAGAAATCAGTTTCTTCAGTTCGCGATAGTCGAGTATTTTGGCTACGATAGGGTGCTTCTCTTTGAGGGCTTGCAAGACCTCTTCGGAGGTGGTGTATTGCCCTGTTTTGGACTTCTTCGCTTTGTCGTCTAAGCGGAGTGTATCGAAGAGCAATTCACCCACTTGGCGCGGGGAATTGATATTGAAAGACTTGCCTGCGAGCCGATAGATCTCCTGCTCCAGACGAGTCAGTTCGGCTGTGAGTTGCTGCTCCGCCTCGTGCAGTTTGGGTACATCGATACGCACTCCCGCCTGCTCCATCTCTCGCAGGACAGGCACGAGCGGCAGTTCGACCTCGTTGTAGAGTTTCCACAGTGCTTTGTCGGCACGGAGGGCATCCCAATCGGGTGCGACAGAGGGGTTGTAGGAGACCTCGGGGTTGAGGAGGTAAGCAGCCAACCGCGCTGCCTCCTGCTCGCTGACGCCCTCGACAGCGGGGGCGGCAACGGACGCATTCCCCGCAGAAGCAGAGGAAGACGAGGTATCGACGGGGGCGGCGAAGAGGTCTAAGGTTTGCTCTACCACCTTGGCATTCGCCTTGGACTTTTTGGGTGTTTCGGTAGCGACTTCACCGGCAGCGGGGGCTTTCTTTTTGAGCAGTGAGTAGAACTCCAAACGGCGGTAGATGTCGGATAGTTGCTCCCAATCGGGTTGCTTGGTGAGCAGGGCTTGCGGGTCGAAATCGATAGGCACATCGGTGCGGATAGTAGCCAAGAAACGAGAGAAGCGAATCTGCTCCGCCTGCTCTTGCACCTTGCGTTGGTTAGCCCCTTTGAGTTGGTCGGTATGGTCGAGGAGGTTGTCGATAGAGCCGAACTGCTGCAAGAGCGAGACGGCGGTCTTCTCCCCCACCCCTTTGCAGCCGGGGATATTGTCGGACGCATCACCCATAAGTCCAAGCAAATCAATAACTTGCAGTTGGTTAGACAGTCCGTACTTATCGCATACCTCGCGCGGGCCGAGTATCTCGAAGCCGCCCGTATGACGCGGGCGATACATAAAGATATGGTCGGACACGAGTTGCCCATAGTCCTTATCGGGCGTAGCCATATAGACGGTGAAGCCCTCTTGCTCCGCCTTTTTGGCAAGCGTACCGATGACATCATCCGCCTCGAAGCCTTGTACCTCGAGGATAGGGATATTCATCGCCGTGAGAATGTCTTTGATGATAGGTACGGCACGGCGGATATCCTCGGGCGTTTCCTCACGCTGTGCCTTGTACGCCTCGAATGCCTCGTGGCGAAAAGTAGGTCCGTGAGGGTCGAAAGCGACACCGAGGTGGGTAGGTTTGACGCGTTTGAGAAGGTCGTCGAGGGTAACGACAAAGCCAAATATAGCCGATGTATTCTCCCCGCGCGAGTTCATACGCGGAGTACGGATAAAAGCGTAGTAGGCGCGATAGATTATCGCATAGGCATCAACAAGAAGGAGTGTCATGGGGCAAGTTTGAATTAAGAATTAAGAATTAAGAATTATGAGTGGCAACCTTGTCTATTCTGAGCGATTGTGGGAGGATAGATAGGTTACCAATCGATAGGGGGTAGGCCATTCTTGACCAAGTAATCGTTGGCTTTGGAGAAATGGCCGCACCCGTCGAAGCCGCGATAGACCGAGAGAGGCGAGGGGTGTGAGGTCTCCAAAACGAAGTGTTTGCGGCGGTCAATAAACTGTCCCTTTCGCTGCGCATAACTACCCCACAGCATAAAAACGATATGCTCTCGGCGTTCGTTGAGCGCACGAATAGCGGCATCGGTCAGTTCTTCCCACCCTTTGTTCTGATGGCTGCCCGGGTGGTGCGCCTCGACCGTGAGTGTGGCGTTGAGGAGCAAGACCCCTTGGCTCGCCCAGCGTTGGAGGTTGCCAGAAGCAGGGATAGGTTTGCCTAAATCACGGTGGATCTCCCGATAGATATTGACGAGCGAAGGGGGAACAGGCACGCCATCGTTGACCGAGAAACAAAGCCCGTGCGCCTGTCCGACATCGTGGTAGGGGTCCTGCCCGATGATGACGACGCGCACTTGGTCGAAAGGGCAGGAGTTGAAGGCATTAAAAATAAGACCCGCAGGCGGAAAGCACTGACGGGTCTGATAAGCATGGCGCACAAAATCGGTCAGCAACTCGAAGTAAGGTTTATCGAACTCGGGTTGCAAGACCTGACGCCAACTCTCTTCTATCTTTACTTGCATAGCAGGTACAGATTGGTATGATTTTTAATCGACAATAAGCATCGCATCGCCATAGTCGCCGAAGCGATATCCCTCTTTGACCGCCTCTTCGTAGGCATTCATCACCTCCTCAAAACCGCCGAAGGCAGCCACCATCATCAGTTGGCTCGATTCGGGCATATAGAGGTTGACGAAGAACGAATTAGCCACGGTGAAGTGGTAGGGAGGGTAGATAAACTTGTTGGTCCAACCATTGTAGGCTTTGAGTTGCCCGCCTGTACCGACCACATGCTCCATGGCACGCATTACCTCGGTGCCGACGGCACAGACACGCTTGCTACCGGCATGCGCACGATCGACGGCATCGACTAGAGGTTGCTCGATAATCATCTGCTCAGAATCCATCTTGGTCTTGGTAAGATCCTCGACATCAATGGGTTTGAAGTTGCCGAGCGACATATGGGAGGTAAGGAAAGCGGTCTCAACGCCGCGTATCTCCATACGCTTGAGCAGTTGTTTGGAGAAATGGAGCGAAGCCGCCGGAGCAGCAACAGCACCTATCTTAGAGGCAAAGACCGTTTGGTAGCGTTCCTCATCCATCTCTTTGACCGGCTGGTCGCCGAAGATCTCGGTGTATTTTGCCAAAGTCTCCTCATCCATAGGGCGCCGGATATACTTAGGCAACGGCGGTACGCCCAAGGCATAGAGGCGAGGAATAAACTCGGTCTCATCATAGTCGGTCAAAAAACGGAAAGTACGCCCACGCGAAGTGGTATTATCGATGACCTCGGCTACGATAGAGGGGTCGTCGTCGAAGTTAATCTTGTTGCCGATACGAATCTTACGCGCAGGGTCAACCAAGACATCCCAATAACGGTTGGTATGGTTGAGTTCGCGCAAGAGAAAGACCTCGATAACCGCATTGGTCTTCTCTTTTTTGCCAAACAAACGAGCGGGGAATACCTTGGTATCGTTGAACACAAACAAATCGCCATCATCAAAGAAATTGGCGGTATCACGCACTAAGTGATGCTCAATAGCACCTGTTTTTCGGTGCAAAACCAACAAGCGCGAGTCGTCGCGATAAGAAGCGGGGAATTGAGCAATCTGTTCTTCAGGCAGCCGGAAACGGAACTGGCTGAGTTTCATATCATTCGTCTTATACATAACAAATAAATTATGTGTGTGATTATTGGGGTGTAGAATCGGTAACTAAATCGCTTAGGTTACGACTTTGGATGTCTTGCAAGAAATCATCGATCGTCATACAATCGTCAATACGGATAGTACCTACACGGGTACGCCGCAGGGCTGTGAGATACGCCCCCGAGCCGAGCCGCTCGCCGATGTCGCGTGCCAAAGCACGGATATAAGTGCCTTTGGAGCAGACGACACGGATAGTGAGTTGCATCTTGTCAGGGTCGAACGACAGCACCTCTATCTCATCGATGACCAAGAGTTTGGGTTTGAGCGCGACCTCTTCGCCCTTCCGCGCCATCTGATATGCCCGCTTGCCATCGACCCAAACCGCAGAGAACATAGGCGGTGTCTGCCATTGCTCGCCGATAAACTGCGGGATGACCTCATCGATGAGCGCACGCGTGATATGGTCGGTAGGATAAGTGTGATCCACAGGATGCTCCATATCGAAAGAGGGAGTAGTGGCACCCAGTTGGAGGGTAGCGACATACTCTTTGTCATCGTATTGGAGTTGGTCAATCAGTTTCGTCTTATGCCCGGTGCAAACAACGACCACGCCTGTTGCAAGGGGGTCTAAAGTACCCGAATGGCCGACCTTGAGTTTCTTGCGACCAATCTTGTGGCAGATAGTGTAGCGCACCTTCGCCACGAGGTCGAAACTCGTCCAATGGAGCGGCTTATCGAATGCTAATATCTCGCCCTCTACAAAATCGATATGTTGTTGCTCAGCAAAGGCCATAGACAATAGCAAAGATACCTACGCAGAGGCAATAGACAGCAAAATAAATGAGTTTCTGTCGGCGGACGATATTGAGCATAAAACGGCAGGCGAAACAGCCTGTCAGGAAAGCCGCAATGAACCCGAGCAGAAGGGGTAGCCAGCCGATAGTGGTGGTCATCTCTCCGCCCAGGAGTTTGAGCAAATCGAGGAACGCCTCACCCAGGATAGGAATCAGCACCATCAAGAAAGAGAACTGCGCCACCGATTCTTTTTTGACGCCGCAGAGCAGCCCCGTGGCGATAGTAGTGCCGCTACGGCTCAACCCGGGCAGGACAGCCACCGCCTGCGCACAACCGATGATGATGGCATCGCGATAGGTAACCTCATGACCGGAAGAGTGCATCCGTTTGGTAAGAAACTCGCTCAACCACAGAAGCAAAGCCGTGATTATCAAGCAGATACCTACCAAAAGCAAGCCGTGTCCGAAGAACGCCTCGACTTGGTCTTTGAAGAACATACCTACGATAAACACCGGTATCATCGAGACCAAAATCTTGGCTACATAGTCTTTCTCGGCATTCCACTTGAGCGTGGAGAAAGTGCCACGAAATAGTTTCGCCACCTCAGCCCACAGGATGACCAATGTAGAAAGCACCGTGGCGGTATGTACCACGATAGCGAAAGTAAGGTTTTCCTCGCTTGCCGTACCCAGCAAGGCTTGTCCGATCTCGAGATGCCCCGACGAGGAAACCGGCAGGAACTCCGTCAGCCCCTGAACAATACCCAAGATAATGGCTTCCCACCAACTCATTTCTTCTTACCTTTCCACAAAATAGAGAAAATCATACTAAGGAAACCGAACAGGGAAATCATCGGTCCGACCGTGATACGGCGTACCGAAAAGATGTCGGGATTGTAGGTATCTCCACTGGGGGCACCAATCATCAGCGCAAAACCGATGATGATAATAACAAATGATACTGCAATGAGTATGATGTTGAGTTTAGGAAGGTTCTGTTTCATATAGTAAGTTTGTTTAGATTTCGTACATTGTATCGACGCTCATACGCACATATCTGCCGGTAGCGATGAGCGAAGAAATAAGCGTAATCAGTATGCCCGATAGTAGGATTACACCTGCCATGAACAAGATGTTCTGCCAAGTAAGCGCAAAAAGCAATATACCGAGGCGGACATTGACATAATAAACGACCCCTGCCACGACTGCCATAGCAACGAGGGATGCAATCGTACCAATGAGCAAGTAGCGCCACACAAAAGGCGACTTGATTGCCCACGGAGTGGCTCCAACCAAGGTCATCGTATTGATAAGGAAACGCTTGGAATAAATCTGCAAGCGTATAGTATTGGTAATCAACACAATAGAAATAATAAGCAATGCTACCGCCACGAGGAGCAAGACTATTGAGGCACGCGAGACATTGCTATTCATGAGCGTAGCCAAATCACGCTGATAGAGGACTTGCTCTATGTATGGCAGAGCCGACAAGTGGGACTCTATCACGGCAAGGCTGTCGGGGTGGGCATAGGCCACCGAGGGATGTATCTCGTAGGAAGCGGCCAGCGGGTTGTAGCCCAAGAAAGCCGACGGGTCTTCTCCTAAGGAGCGAATATGCTCTTGGAGTGCTTCCTCGGAAGAGATATAGCGGAAATCGCTGCAATAATCAGCCACAGAGAGCATCTTCTCGAACCGCGCACAAGATGCAGAGTCGGCATCCTCGGTAAGGACGGCAGTAAGCGTCATGTTCTCTTTCATCCGATGCATCAAAGTGCCGGCAGAAAGGAGCAGAACGCACTCCATACCCACCAAACACAGCACCAATGCCACACTGACTGCGGCAGTAAAATACATATTCCAAAAACGGTGGGGACGCGACATAGAACAATTATGAATTAAGAATTATGAATTAAGAATTGCAATCTGTTCAGCGGCATTATAACTGCTCATTGCCCATCGAGAGGACGGATTGCAGACAAGAGCGATTGGTAGTAAGCCTATTAAGCAAACCTATTAAGCAAATAAGGGCAGGTATTAAACCTGCCCTTATTTGAATTAGTACTCCCAAAGGTCTTGTTCGAAATCGAGCAGTTCTTTTTCGATTCGTTGTTGTTCTTTTTTCACCTCTACTTCGGTAGTAGCATAATCTGGAATAAAGCGGTTATACATATTACCCTCACCTACTATATAAGAGGTGTAGAGATGTTTTTGGAAGAACTCGTCGAAAGTAACACGGCGTGTTTCGTTCTGCGATGGGATGACATATTGCATAGCCATATAGGGTCGCAACGCATCGAACGGAATCCAGAACATAATCGATTCACGCAGAGCCGCCATCACATTCGATCCGTCTTTGGTAGAAATCTTATCGGAATTGAGCGGTGCGATAGCCATAATCTTAGTATGGAGACGCGAGGTGTGCTTATCAAAGAACACAATCTCTTGAATCAGATACTTGATTTGGTTTTTGACCACGGACTCAAACGGATAGAAGTGGAACGACAACTCGTTGGTGATACTATCGTAATGCACCAACATAGCGTCGGAAGACGAGATGTCGAAGTGGTTGGGGTCGTCCGAATAGTCGGCAGTAGGATCATCGACAAGAAACATTGTAGGAATTTGCGCCGGCTCCAACGGGAAATTGAAAGTAGGTTTGATAGTCTCCGCATCCTTCTCGTAGATAGGCAGTCCGTCGATTACCGCATCGGTGATAACCTTAAACAAGTTGCGATAATCGGGATCGTCCGACTTGGTAGGGAAATAGAGTTGGTAGTTCTGCTTGTAACGCATATCGATGACACGATATACATATCGAGCCCAAACCACATCGTCGATACGATGGAACACTTGCACGATTGTATCGTGTGAAGCCGAGTATTCTTCGGTTTGAATCTTGGCAGAGCCGAGATTGTCGAAGAATGATATGACTTGGTGTTGCGCATTAGCGAAAGTAACACCGAGCAAGAGGCAGGCAATGATACAAAGTTTCTTCATTATCTTGTTTGATTTAATTAGTTCAAAGAGAGAGGTACAGGGCTCAAGCGAGTCTCTTTACCATCAGGTCCCATAGCGCGGATGTCGGTAATGACTACGATAGCACCTTTTTTGAGTTTACCGAGGCGAGCCAACTGGTCGGAAGTAAACTTATTGCCACGCGACTCAGAGATGACACCATTGATATTAACCTTGAAAGAGGTGATCTTGTAAGGCAGATCGAGCAGACCATCGGGACCATAACTTGCGATGACGGTAGCGTTGGGGTTGAGGAGTGCGCCACGAGAGATGTTGCCATCTTGGTACTCGGTGTCGCCGCTCTTGAAGTAAGCACCCGGTTTCGGAAGTGCTTTGACACGATAATCGCGCGAACCCATCGGTTGCATTTTACCTTCCAACTCAGCCGCAACAGTAATTGTAACCTTTTTGGAACTGTCGCCCGGTTTGATAATCCAGAAGCCGTTCTTCTGCGATACAGCCGCACCGGCTACAGAGACCTTTACTTTCTCGTTGCTAACACCCGGCACTGAGATAGAGAACTGGTTGTCGTAGCCACGATACATGATGTTGAGGTCGTTGTTGGAGATAGTAACACTCGGTTCACCAACCGTATATTCGCTCTCGAAGGGGAGGTACTCCATCTCGTCGGTAGCGGGGTTCATATAGGCGATTTGTCCTTTGAACTTACGCAATCCGACCGAACTTGCCACCACTTCGTACAGACCTTGGTCGTTGATACGCTGTCCCTCGACATAGTACTCGGGGCGTCGGGTAGAGTCGACTGCAGCCAAGATGATTTGTGCGGAGTACTTACCGCCACGGATGACATAGTCAGACTTCGGAATGATGTAGGCGTTGAGTTTATTAACACGCAAGTCGCCGGCATCGGTACGATCCATAAGGTACTGAATCATCTCGCTCTCGGTAGTGCGCACATCGTTTTGCATCTTGGTGAGAATGGTGATACTTGCGCCTACAGGCATACCCTCGAAGATTGCCACTTCCCAGTCGCAAGAATCCTGCTCGTGCGAGTTCCAACCTTTTTCGGTAGCGAAGACTTTGCCAAACTCGTTGCGCAACTCGGCATCGCCTGTAGCCAACTCCATGATATAATCGCGATACATAGCAATCATCTCTTTGAGGACAGCACCATTTCCCTCGTTGATAGCATACTGCGCCGTTACATCCAAATTGGAGTTACCCTCGATATTACGAGCGGGGTCTCCTCCTGCATCCTTACGCGCATCCACCTTTTTCTGACCATCGGCAAGAATAGCGATTTGCGTTTTGAAATCTTGGATATAGTTGTAAAGGCTATCGGCACGATGGTGCAATTCTTGGGACTTATCGTACCACTCTTGCATTTTCTCTGGGTTTTGGTCGGTAGCCGCCTTAAAGTCGCGATACAACTTGTTGTTGCGGTTGACCGAAGCCTCCATAGAAGAGTGCAGACTATCGTCCACAAGCGTAAAACCATTTAGGATGTCTGTACTTACATTCAACGCCAACATAGCGGTGAGTACCAAGTACATCATACCTATCATTTTTTGTCTCGGGGTTTCCGGACAGTTTTTTGCTCCTCCCATAAGTCAATTATGAATTAACAATTAAGAAATTAATGACGGGAGATTATGCCAAGGCATTGAGCATATTACCATATATTTGGTTGAGATCAGCCACTTGTTTAGCCAACTTAGCGGAAGCAGCGTTGTATGCTTCGTGGTTCTTTTGTGCCTCGAGTGCAGCGGCGTGGATAGCCTCCACATTAGCAGAAACGGCACTAAGGGAAGCGTTTTGCGCTTTGATTGCATCTACTTGCGCTTGAATCGTATTGAGTTGGAGTTCGTAGATCGAATTGAGTGCTCCTACATTAGCGGACACTTGCTCAACAGACTGTTGGTAGCCTTTGGTCCCCTCAACAACTTTCTGCATCTCGGTGCGCACTGCATCGTAAGCAGTGTCTAAACCCTCGGCATTGTGATTGAGTTTGTCGGAAGCCGCAGCGAAAGAGTTACCGAGTGCAGCAGAAGCGTCAGCCAAGGAGCCTTGTGCAGAAGCAAACTTTTCGGCAGCCTCACCGGCAGCAGCCAACTTACCCTCGAGATTAGCGGTAGAGGTAGCCACTTTGCCGAGTTCGGAGAGTTGTGCAGCGGTCTTAGCGAGATCGGAGATACCATCTTTGAGTGCAGCCATTTCGCCTTCGCTGAGCGAGGGAGCAGCGGCACGAGCGGAAGCCACGGGTGCACCTGTTGTCTCGGCAGGAACGACACCGTCTGCTACGCCGGCACCTAACAAGGTAGGACGCGCTTGGTGCGATTTCTCTTCGAGCAATTCGGGTTTTGCACCGAACTCAAGAAGTTGCGGGAAGACATTCTCCCAGTGGAACTCGGGGTGTGGTTTATCCAAAGTACCGATAAGGAACAAGAAAGCCTCGGTAAACATACCGATCATAAGTACTTGACTTGCACCCGGCCAGTGTAATATCTTAAACAAAGCACCTACAATAACGACTGATGCACCGACAGAGTACACGATGTTAACGATGTTCCTACCATTGTAGGACTCATACCAGTGCATAAACTTGGCCCAAGGGCTCTGTTTCTTTTCAACATTTTCTGTTGCCATAAGTTTGATTTTTAGTTAGTTTTTTTGGTATTAAAGAATTACAATCTTTTGTATTACAGATTGATAGACTAATTTCAAAACTAGATTGACACCCTATATATATAAGGTAAATACCTAAAACCTTATACAGACAGATGTATATGTTTGACTCCTCAAATATATATAGGAAGGCATACTTGGCGCGCAACACAGACCGCATACGCTACACTGACTACTAATTAAGTCGGTTGCCTCCTATATATTCGAGCAATCGCTATTCAGTTAGTCGCCAATGTACGCGCGAACGCAGCGGAATCCGATGTAGGGGCGGCTCTCGTACTGATACTCGTAGGTACGAACACCGCATTGGAGATAGTAACTGATGTCTTTCCAACTACCGCCCTTGATGACCTTGCGTTTGAGGATGTCGGGGTCGGCCTTGCGTGCCATATATGAATAGTCGGGGTTCAAATCGTGTACGCTGGTATTGGAGGAAGTCTGGTAGGCACTATTGGTCCACTCAGCCACATTACCCGCCATATCGAAGAGGCCGAAATCGTTGGGTCGATACTGAGCGACCTTAGTAGTGGTAGTTCCGGTATCATCGTTGTATGCACCACGGTAAGGCTTGAAGTTAGCCAAGAAGCAACCTTTGGCATCACGCGCATAGTTGCCACCCCACGGGTACATAGCCATCTTACGACCGCCACGCGCAGCATACTCCCACTGTGCTTCGGTAGGAAGGCGATACTCTTGTGCGGGCAGTTTGCTATGGGAGTTGAAATACATAGTACGCCAATTGCAGAAGGCATGTGCCTGCTCCCATGTAACACCTACGACAGGATACTCGGCGTAGCCCGGGTGGGAGAAATACATGTGCAACATCGGGTCGTTGAACGAGAATTGGAAATCACGACGCCAAACCAATGTATCGGGATAAATACAGATAATCTTGCGTGTCAGCAGGTCTTGCGGTTCGCGCAGGGGGCGAATGATAGTGCTATCTAAGATACCACCGTTCTCGTCCACCCAGAATGTATCGACGCGGACAGATGCGCCCTCGGGATAACGGCTAGTAGCGACATCGAACTTATTGCGTTGGAGCACAGCCTCGTCGTAGTTAACCCATTGGTAGCGATAGTGCAAGAAATTGGTTTTGAGCGTCTTACCATCGGAATAGTACATCGGAGCCAAGGCATCGACAACATCCTCGTCCTTGCTATCCCAAGGAATTTTCTTACGCCAGTTGAGCGTAAAACTCTCCTCATCGAAATCCTCGTCTTTGGGTTGGATAGCATAGTCGGTAAGACCAGCAGCAACCAAATAGGTCATTGCGATAGAATCGCGTACCCAGTTGACAAACTGCAGATACTCGTTATTGGTAATCTCTGTTTCATCCATCCAGAAAGCCTCGACAGTGGCCATCATGATATTGTCGGGTTGCTCAAACACAGCGGACTGTGTGTTGGCACCCATCATAAACGATCCCTTTTTGATAAACACCATACCATAGGGGTTCGCCTCTTTGAAGTTTCCCGGGTTGCGTGCACCGACCAACTCGCCGGCAGGTTTGTTGCAACTTGCCAAAGCGATTGCCAATGCAATCAATGGAAGAATCTTTTTCAGTTTCATATCTGTATCTAAAGTATTTATTTTCTAAAATATGTTATTTTTCTTCATCTATCAAGAGAGCCTTAGGTCTCGACAAGCATTCGACTATCATTCGACAAGTCTCCAACCCTATAAGTAGCGAACACTTTTATATTTATTAGTGCGTTTGGGCTTGAGGATATCAAATCCATACGCCAAATAAATCTCGTGCGAACCATAACTCTCCAGGAGCAGTTTGCTAGTGGGCAACTCGCAACTATACCCCAACTGCAACCCCGAAATGATGTCGATATTGAGCAGTATGTTAACACTTCCTGCCACTCGGTATCCCAATCCCCAACGGTATCTATCCTTATACTCGCACATCAGCGTGGCGTTGAGATCCCATGAGCGGAAGTCGGACATCAGCATTGCACTGGGCTTGAGTTGCCAATCGCGGTTGTTCTTGAAGCGGTAGTTGTATCCACCTGCCACATACATTGTACCACGAATATGCAATGTAGAGTAGTCATCCCAATCGATTTTCGGTTGTGTGATATGTCCGTAACTACCTCCGACCCACCAAGTAGCGGTAGAATAGTAGATACCTGCGCCCATATCAAAGGACATTCCCGACTTGCTGCCTTTGGGTATCACCTCGTCACTTTGGTCGAAATAGTCGGAGCCGCTCAACTGCCCCAAATTGACACTATCGCCCTTGAAGCCAACGCTGATAAAGCCGAGATCGACACCGATTGCCAAGTAGCCTTTGCCCAGTTTTTGACGGTAGGCATACTGCACATAGAAGGCTTGGTTGGTAAAGAGGCCGTATCGGTCGTTCATAAACCGTACCCCTGCGCCATGATGTGTCTTGCCTATCACAAAAGGAGAAGCGAATGAGAACCAAGTAGTCATCGGTGCGTTGGTGATGTCCACATACTGCATACGATGCAGCCCCGCCACTTTCATCAAATCTCCTTCTCCCGCCGCTGCAGGATTGTAGGCTGTAGGTAAATACATATATTGTCCTATCTGAGGGTCAAACTGCGCACTAACGACAGCGACAGTAAAGACCATTAGACACAGAACAACATACCTTTTCACACTTATTCCCAATCAATATTCATCCTCGTTGAAGAAGAAATCTTCATCGTTGGTCGGATAATCCGGCCAAATATCAAGGATACTATCATAGACTTCTTCATCATCATCTTCCAACTCTTGGAGGTTCTCAATAACCTCTGAAGGTGCACCAATACGGTTGGCATAATCCAACAACTCATCTTTCGTAGCAGGCCATGGCGCATCTTCTAACTTTGATGCTAACTCGAGTGTCCAATACATATCTTTCCGTTCAAGTTATTGATTATAAAACTATCGACAACCGACTGATAATCAGCCGCATAAAATCGAGCAAGCACTCAAAAGCATACACAAAAGCGACCCATTTGGGTGGACTTTCTCGAAATTATCGTGCAAAAGTAGTAAAAAGTTTCGGTCTGTGCAAGTATTTTCTCCAACATTTTACATTTTCCGCCATTTTATACCCGCAACTAATTGACAAAATGGTTCACAGAAATTGATTATTTGTGCCAAATTGCCACATTGATTTGCTCTAAATCTCCCACTCTGCGAGCCAAGACGAAGAAATAGTCGCTAAGTCGGTTGATGAATTTGCGTTCGTCCATTTTGGGATAATCGATAGCGACCATAAGTCGCTCCAAACGGCGTGTGATGGTGCGGCAGACATGGCATCGTGCGACACATTCGCTGCCTGCGGGCAAGATGAAAGCACGGACAGGCGTGAGGAGCGTCTGCATCAGGTCGATCCACTGTTCTAACTGTGCGACATCGGTTGCGAGTATCCATTCGCCCGGGGCAGCACTGAGGGATGCGCCGAGGTTGAACAGTTTGTTTTGCACCCAAAGCAGTTGCGTATCTAAATCGGCAGAAGCGGCTGCCACGGAGGGGGTAGCATCGGCGTGAGAAGGCAGCGTAGCCAAAGCCGCACGCAACAAGCCTACCCACGCATTGAGTTCGTCGGCAGTGCCATAAGTTTCCAAGCGAGGGTCTGCCTTGCTGACACGCCGGTTATCAGCGAGGGAGGTCATACCTGTATCTCCTGTTTTAGTATAAATACTCATATCCGTAATGTGTAATTTTTGTGTAGATAATGTGGATCGAAGAACACGATGCCCGCATGCCAAATATCCATTGTGGAAGTAACTTGAGGGTGTGCGCAAATCTGTTTCCACGCTCTTTGCATAGCCGGCGAATAGTGGATATCATCGATAACAAATATGCTCTTCTCAGACACTAAGCGCACCAAATAATCGAAGTATCGGCAAGTAGCCTCTTCGGTATGGTTGGCATCGATATATGCCCAATCGACTGCTGCGGGGGTGTAGCGGGAGAGTGTATCATCGATATTGCCATCGATAAGCGTGATATTGCGCAGGCCTAACTTTGCCCAATTAGTGCGTGCCAGGTCAGCAATGTCTTTGCAGCCCTCGAAGGTAGTGATATGATTGCGCGAGTCAGCCGCTGCGAGGTAGGCGGTAGTGATTCCGAGCGAGGTACCGAGTTCGACAATCTCTAGCGGGCGTTGCGCCTCATGGCTCATATAAGCAATCCATTTCATCCATATCTGCCCTACACGGGTGGATTCGAGCGAGGTGCGGGCGATGTCTGCCACAGTGCGACTATAGTGCGTACCTTTGGCTATTGCGCCTGTGCCAAAGTCCTCGACATGGATAGGGGTGTGATTATTTAGCATACGCCGACGACACTGCTCGATAGGGGCGAAACAATAGTAAGCATTGGTGTCGTAGATCAACATACGCACCAAATAGAACAGATAAGGCGAGTGGATACCCTCTCCACCTGTATTCCAAGAGGATAGACGATGACGGAGATATGCGCCAAGACGATATAAGGTGTTTTTCATCTGCATTTGGGGCGCAAAGGTACACTTTTTTTCTGAAATATGCAAGAGCGGGAGGCAATCGGGCGAAATTATGCGGGTTTGGCAAGCCCGCAACGGGGGTACTTCGCGGGCGGAAGAACGGTCTAGGTATGGTTAGGTTATGGTCGGATTTGCTTAATCACTGCATAATCACCCCTTAATCACCCCTTAATCACCGCATAATCACCGCATAATCACCCGATAACGACCCGATGACGAATCGGGAAAGATGTGGCAAAGGTAAGGATTAAGAAGCAGTGTGGGGTGTGGCGGTAGGGGGAGGCAAGAATGCTACGAGCGGCGGAGAGAAAAGCAACCATGCGGGATATGCGGGCTTGGCAAGCCCGCGACAACGATACTTCGCGGGCAAGGGGATTTTTGGGGAGGGATAATGAGGGATTGTAGGGGCTCCAGATAGTCCAGGGATTCCTGATGTTCTAGGAATTCCAGATGTTCCAGATTTAGAAAAAGGAATAGATTTTATGATGAGTAATTGACCAACTTTTTGACAAAACCTTTGGACATTTCGCTATTTTTTTGTAATTTTGCGGCATGATTTTGAACTACATTTGGATAGGGTTGATATTGCTTGCGGTGGTGATGGGTATTGTGCAGGCAGTGTTTTTCGGGCAAGCCGATATATTTACGGCTATACTGAACTCTACTTTCAGCAGTGCAAAGACGGGGTTTGAAATCTCGATAGGGCTGACAGGTGTGTTGTCGCTATGGATGGGAATTATGAAGATAGGTGAGCAAGCGGGGGTGATAAAGCAGATGTCGCATGTGGTAAGTCCGTTCTTTAGACGTATATTTCCCGAGTTGCCGAAAGGTCATCCTGCGTTCGGGTCGATGCTGATGAATATATCCGCTACGATGCTGGGTATCGACAATGCTGCGACACCACTTGGATTGCAGGCTATGCGCGAGTTGCAAGAAAGCAACGCGGACAAGAGCAAGGCAAGCAACTCGATGATTATGTTCATGGTGTTGGTAACCAGCGGATTGACGCTAGTGCCGGTAAGCATAATGACCTATCGTGCGCAGATGGGTGCCGCCAACCCCGCCGATGTATTTCTGCCTATTCTGTTGTCCACTTATTTTGCAGCGATGGCCGGGTTTGTCTCGGTGGCTATCATACAGAAAATCAAGATATGGGATAAGGTTATCTTGGGTACGATAGGCGGGCTGACGGTGTTTGTAGGGTTGGTACTTTGGGGTGCATTATCGTTGCCACAAGAGATAGTAGGCTATTGGTCGGGAATCATTGCCGCAGTGTTGCTACTGGGGGTGATTTGCTGGTTTATCATAGCCGGGATGGTGAAGCGAATCAATGTGTATGACGCTTTTATAGACGGGGCGAAGGATGGCTTCAAGACGGCAGTAGGGATTATCCCGTATTTGGTAGCGATGTTGGTAGCCGTAGGTATGTTCCGCGCCAGTGGTGCGATGGATTTGTTGGTATCGGGCATAGCGTGGCTGTTTGCTTTGATAGGGGTGAATACGGACTTTGTACCCGCTCTGCCGACGGCCTTGATGCGTCCGCTCTCGGGTAGCGGGGCAAGAGGACTGATGATTGACGCGATGGTAGAGTATGGAGCGGACAGTTTTGTAGGCAGATTGGTAAGTATCGTACAGGGCAGCACGGATACAACCTTCTATATACTGGCGGTCTATTTCGGCAGTATCAATGTAAAAGACACGCGCTATGCGGTGGTGTGCGGACTGATTGCCGACTTCTGCGGGCTTGTATCCGCCATACTGCTCGGGTACTTATTCTTTCACTAACAGTCAGCAAATCAGACCATTATAAAAGACAGCATTATGATTCAGTTTTTGACATACGACGATAATGAAAACCTTGTACCATTTGATTTCGCGCCCTTGGGATTGAAGCAACGACAGATAGAGCGTTGGATACGGTCGGTAGGTGCGGACTATGGGTTCTCGGTAGGGGAGATTAGTTATATTCTCTGCAACGATGAGAAGATACTGGCGGTAAATCGGCAGTTCTTGCAGCACGACTATTACACCGATGTCATCACTTTTGACTACACGACGGCGGATTGCCTAAACGGGGATATTTTTATCTCGGAAGACACGGTGCGGTCGAATGCAGAGATGGTGGGTACAGACTATCCGCACGAACTGCTGCGGATATTGATACACGGCATACTGCACCTAACGGGACAGGGCGACAAGACGCCCGAGACCAAGGCGGAGATGACACGCAAGGAGGACGCGGCACTAAGTAAGGCAGCGGACTTATTGAACTGATAATCAGCATTATCTACACAAGCAACATTTAACAGCAACCAAATAAAACACATATACAAATGAAATCATCTTATGAGTATCGTGCTATGGCACGGGAGACGCTTGCCGGCAGGTGGAATGAGTCAGCAATGGCGTATTTAGTAATTTTGGGCATTGCCTATCTGTTTGTAGGCAGCAGTGCCATGGTGCCGGAGGGGATAGTATGGGCGCAAGGGACGGTAGGCGGACTACAAGTGGCCCTATCTATCCTGTTGATTGCTCCTCTGACTTATGGTTTTTACAATGCGATGTTGGGGATGAGCCGCGATGTAAGCAATGGTGCGGCACATGATATGTTTGACTATTTCAGTCAAGATTACTCACGGAGCGTGCCTGCAAATTTCTTGGTCTATTTGGCAGAAATCGGGTTGGGTGTTATCACATTAGGTATCGGTGCAATCGTACTGCAATATGCCTACGCCATGGTGCCTTATCTGCTGAAGGACTATCCGGAACTGACTGCTACAGAGGCACTTCGCACGAGCCGTCAGATGATGAAAGGACACAAATGGGACTTGTTTGTACTGGACTTGAGTTTCATCGGTTGGATACTGCTGAGCATCTGCACATTGTGTATCGGTATGCTATGGGTTACACCTTATATGTATATGGCACATGCGCATTTCTATGAAAATCTGAAAGCCGAAATGATTGTGGAAGAATAGACACCAGGGCGGTAATCTGCCGCAGATGTGTAGAATTATTGACACTTATTGTTCATTCTGCGCCATAGATTTGGTGCAGAATGAACTTTTTTTGTACCTTTGCATTGTCTAAACAAGGTACGGATATGAAAAAGCAGTTGTTATTATTGGCATTGTCGTTGGGTTTATCTCTGGGTATGCCGGCTCAAGGACAGGTGAAGTACTGCGCTTCGGCGGCGGTAGGCTACGGCAAGAATGCTACGGGAGGCGGAGATAGTACGCCGACGCTTGTAGGGAGCAGCAGCGAACTACAGAATGCACTAAAGAGCAGCGGTAAGGAGGTGATTATCATCACACAAGATATCACGGTAAGCAGTTGTATCAAGGTGAAAGCGAGCGATAAGACCCTGCTTGCGCTACCCGGGGTGCGACTAATCTCGCAGCAACAGAACAAAGACAAATCGGGTATTCTGTATTTTCAAGACGGTTCGAAGAACCTGATACTGCGCAACCTGACTTTTGAAGGTCCGGGGGCTTACGACTGCGATGGGTGGGACCTGCTCTGCTTTGACGGCGTAACGAATGCGTGGGTGGACCACTGCGACTTTCAAGACGGTTGCGACGGAAACTTTGACAACAAGGGAAACACGGACAATATATCGGTAACCTGGTGCAGGTTCCGCTACCTAAAGAAGCCGAAAGCCGGGGGTTCGGGCGGTACGGATGACCACCGCTTTACCAATCTGCTCGGTTCGTCGTCATCGGACAAGCCTGCAGACGGGAGTTATAGTATGACTTGGGCGTATTGTTGGTGGGACGAAGGATGCGTAGAGCGTATGCTGCGCTGCCGCAATGCAAGTCTGCACTTTCTGAACTGCTACTGGAATTCGTCGGTGGCACACTATTATATAGGTCCGGAAAACGCCGACTGCTATGTGGAGGAATGTACTTTTGAGGGTGCGCCTAAGTCCGCAAATATATTCAAGTCATACGGAGGCAAGAACGGTGCCAAGTTTGTGAATTGTGTATCTGCTAAAGGTGTTCCTGCTGATGTGAGCAGTCGGGCGGTGGTAACTCCTACATATACCTATACGGCACTTACAGCAGGTGCTTCCAAGACGATGATTACCGGTAATTGCGGCGCGGGGGCTACTCTGACAGTAAAGACCGACGGAAGCGTGAGCAGTTCGTGCGATAGCGGCGAGACCCCTACTCCAGATCCTGAACCAGAACCCAACCCAGAACCAGACCCAACGCCGGAGCCGAGCGGGGATATAACATGGCACTTCTCGGACACACAATTTGCCAATTTGGGTACCATCAGTTCCACGCAAACAGTTGACGGACTGACGATTGTAGCCACGAGCGACAAAACTATCACCATTGATGCCAGCAACAAGACATACGGCGAGAACCTCAAGTTCACATCGCGTCTGAAATTTGGCGGTACGATGGGTGCCACCTATAGGTATCTGTGTTTTGCGGTGAAAGGCAGTTGCACGATAGAGGTGTATGGTATGAGCGGAAACAGCAATACCCCTCGCCCGATTGTATTGGCCAAAGAGCAATGGGACAACACTATCCATACCTGGGCAGATGTGCCAGGCAGCGAACTGAGCAAACTGACCTATCAGTATGTAGGCGGCAATACAACTCTGTATATCGGCAGCGGCAACAGCGGTGTGAATCTGTATGGTATAAATCTGATTTACGACAAAGAAACCACACTGACACCCGCCCAGATTCTCAACAACGGAAAGACCTACAACCTGCTGGGTATGGAAGTGGACGAGAACTACAAAGGTATTGTCATCCGCGACGGAAAGAAATACTTGCAATAGGTATCGAGGAAAGGTATCATCTACATAGAACCCTCCTTGCATTTCCCCTGCTCCCCCACGATAGACTCGCGACAAGACTAATTAGGAATTATATGACAACAATCAAGGCTGCCTGTTTGATTAGGGCAGCCTTGATTGTTGACCGGTGCTTAGTAGAGATAACTACTATTTCATAGAGGTCTATTATTCAGGGTATTGTGCAGAAATATGATGTTCTGTTTATTTGGAGAGGGCGTACATTGCAAAAGCGGCGCAAAGGAGCCCTGCAATTTGCAATGGGTTGGGAATTACTTGGAGTATAATCAACGACAGCAAGACCGTAACCATAGGGGACAGTCCTTCCATAGGGGAGACCACAACCGCCTTGCCATAACGATAGGCATAGACGAGAGTGAGCGCACCGATAGAGTTGAGAATCTGAATGCCGAACGATGACCAGAACGGTACACAAGCCCCCTCTTGCGCGAAGAAGGTTGCCGCATCACCCGACATAAAATATGCTACGGGAATGAGGATAACGGCAGTGATAGTCATCCACACAAAAATCGACTCAGCATCCATCGAGTTGTTGGCAAACTTCATGAAGAAACCTTGCACACCCCATGCGAGCAACACCAGTACGGCAAGAACTATCCAAAGCCAACCCGATACGGGACTGCCCTCGGTATTGGTTTCGAGCGAGAGCAGGAGGATAGCCGCCAGAGCGACTGCAATACCCGCCATTTGCCAATGAGTGGCTTTCTCTCGGAGGAATATAGCCGCCAAGGTGATGACGATGACGGGCGACATTGAGATGAAAGGATAGATGATGTAGGAGGGTCCGAGCGTGAGGGCTTTGAAGAGGACGAGTTGTCCGCCTGCGCCGAGGAAACCGACTGCGCAGCCTAAGCCGATTGATTTCCAATCGTGTTTGAGTTTGCCTTTGTTGATAATCAGTGCAACGATTGCACAGGGTATCATTGAGATTGCCCATGCGATATACACGACCGTGTCGGGGATACCATGTTGAATCTGATACCCCGAGAAGGCTCCCCATACACCCCATGTACAGACGGTGATGAGGATAAAGACTAACCAAAGTTTATTTTTCATATTTTGTTTATGGGTTTATTAGTTTATCAGTTTATGCGATGTTTAATAGGTTGAAATAGTTTAGATGTTCAGACTCTGTTATTTGATTTTTTCAAAATAGGGCAGTCGTGCAAGAGGAGCGGAGATGGTATAGGTGCGTCCACCGCGGTAGCGTTTGCCCTGCTCATCGCGCCAAGTGCCTTTTGGGAGCACAACTGTGCGGGAAGTGGCGTCGGTTACTACCGGAGCCACCAGATAGCGGTCGCCGAGCATAAACTGGTCCTTGCACTCAGCAAAGCCCTGATGCGGGAACTGATACTCCATACAACGCACGATAGGTTCTCCTGTCTGCGCGGCATGGCGGGCATAGTCCATAATATACGGTGCAAACTCGGCGTGCAAGCGTGCCATATCGCGTACGATCCGGAGGTTCTCCTCCGAGAGAATCCGCCACGGTGCGACAGAGAACTGCATCATCGGCATGAGGGCATGTACTTGTGCGGAACGGACGATGAGCGTTTGGTTGAACTCATCGGAAGCGATACCAAGGAACGAAGCCCACTGACCGCCACCAATCATATCGGGGCAAGTATAAGCATAGCCGAGGAGGCCTGCGGTGGTCATACAAGGAATGAGCGACTGAACCGCCTCCCAACTATAGTCCTTATCGCCAAGGCGTTGCACGAGAGGTTGCCCACCCATCTTCCAGCACGCACGGTACTCGTTGAAGGGGAAAGAGAAGCCTATTTGTGCCCACGAGGTAGTATGATCGACCGTTGTGGCGGAGGGGTTGAAAGCACGGATGGGTGCGGAGGCGTAGCAGTTGTTATCGCCTGCATCGAACTTGAAGCCATCGATACCATACTCGGTTTGCATCTTTTGCAGTTGAGCAACGAGGTGTGCTGCCGCATCGGGGTTGGTGAGGTCGTAGCAGGCGGAATATCCGTTCCACCAATTGAGGATAGCCGTTCCACCATTGGGATTCTGCAAAAGGTAGCCTTTGGCTGCGAGGTCTCGGTATTCCGGAGAATCGGGCGATACAAAGGGGCATACCCACAGCATGACGCGAAAACCGAGGTCGTGGAGTTCGTTCACCATTGCCTTTGGGTCGGGGAAACGCTCTGCCTTGAAGTCGAAATTGCCATAGTAGCGTTGCCAGTTGTCGTCAATCATTAGGACTCCGGCGGGAAAGCCGTTGTCGATGATAGCGTGGGCATAGCGCAAGATGTCCTCCTGATTCTGGTTGTACATCAGTTCAATCCATGTGTTGTATTGGGGCATGGTAAAGAACAGCGTATCGGGCAGTAGTCCCGAAGCAGGAAAATACTTGGCTTGTGCCGCGAGGTAGGCATCACGGAGTGTACTGCCCGCACGAACGGTGGTGAGGGGATAGGAGGTGTGTATCTCACCATTCTCGGCGGAAAATACAAACGCACTATCCGACCACATATACATACCATCGGAAGAAAGAAAGAGCGGTACGAGTTGATTGTTCTCGTCCTGCACATGGAGGTCGAAATCAGGTTGGTCGGTGTAGGGTTGGTTGGCACCGAGACCAACGGACGCACCCCACCAGTATTGCGCTTGTGCGGGTAGGCACAGAAAGAGACACAAGGAACAAAGAACAAAATGTATTTTCTTCATAACCATAGTTTTAATAGAACATATAATAGCCATTAATAGGGTATCCTAAGCGGAATCACCTATCAATCACCTATCAATCACCTATACTTGCTATATAGATTATAGGGTGATGTTGGTGAGGTAGTTGTAGCCTGTGTTCTCGTCCCAGATGTCGTTGTTTGCCAAGCGAATCGAATAAGCGGGGTTGTCGTGGAGCGAAGCATAGGGGTCCGGAAGGTTGAGATAGACCTTGTACTCGCCCGAAAGCGTGCTATCGAGGTTCGCATGAAGGGTGGTGGTAGTGGTCTCGCCTGCGAACCAGAAACGCGGGTCGATGTTGGTCTGCGGATAGACAATCTTTTTGGTCGGGTCTGCTACAGAAACGAGTACCAATTCGACACTGCGCTTGTTGACCGGTGCCGCAAAACCCACATTGCGGAGGGTCAGTACGACTGCGAAATGCTCGCCTGCCTGCGGGTTCTGAGTGGGATATGCCTTGTCGAGGACAAAACGATAGCCGAGACGGCGTTGAATCTCGTCCATGTGTTTGGTTTGCATCCACCAATTGAGAATCTCCTTGTGATAGTCTCGGTTGAGATAGGTCCAGTGGAAACGCTCCATTTGGTCAATGGCGTTACTTCCCTCGGACTGCGCACACTTGTTGCAAGTCTCGCCTCCCATCATGGTGAAACGCGTGTCGGCTTCCCAGTAGGTACGGTCAACATTGTTGCGGTAGGTTCCGACATCGTTGCTGCAGGATACGAAGCAGTCATTATGCCCACCGAGACGTGCTTTGGCAGTAGGTTGGTATGCCTCGGCATCGGTAAGCGGGTCGGTAGAGAGATTGCGGTCTTTGAGATACTGCATCTTGTACTCGGGCGTACGCAGGCAGATTTGTCGGTCGGCAGGGAAAGCCTCCAGCATGTGGTCTAACATTTGCCAGCGCGGCTCATACTGCTCAGATGTCTTGGGGTTTCTCGGGAAACCCGATGTGTAGTACCATTCGCCCCACGAACCGATAAAACCAGCTTGGATACAAAGTATGACATCGGCATTCTTTTGGAGTACAGGTGCTACGGCATCTATATGTTTTGAAACCCACTCGGGCGTTGCGTCCCACGGTTTCTGCTTGTTGGCATAACCATCTTTGTATGCAAAACGAACAATCACCTTAGAGCCGCCATTGCGAATGGCATCGAAATTGGTTTGCATACGGTCGAGATAGGCCTGCGGTATTTCGCTTCCAACTATAGAATCTGTACCATCACTTGCTTTTACAGTTCCGATATAGTCAGTCAGGTAATAGACATGCAGGAGCAGCGATACAGCGGTCATTGTGCGCACACTCTCAATGGTAGAAGCCGAAGCGTGTGCGTTCAGGTCAGAAGAGTTGTAGGACACGTGAGCATAGAAACCACGCTCAGGATTGGGAAAAATCTCGTCGGACTCGGTATAATAGATTGTACCTTCCGGGTCTTTCTCCTCCTGCGGAGGGTTAGGCGTGGTGTGGCACCCTGCTATGAAAGGCAGTGCCAACAGCGGTAAAACAGACAGGAAACGTTTCATTTTGTTACAGATAGGGGAATAAAAAGAAAAAAACAAGTATGGGTGCGTGGTTATGCACCCCGACACCCATACTCTCAACCAACATTATTTAAGTGTAAAAAAGTATCTCTACCCCGCCCTATTGGAACAGGGCAAAGATACTTTGGGAAAGATTAGTCAGCGAGGTCGGTTTTAACGGTCATCAACGGAGCCTTAACCTCTGCGCCAGTTTCGTCCTGGTCAGCATTGGGCAGAACGCCTACAGAATTCCAATCTTGTTGGATATCGAAACCAATCTTGAACTCGTTCTCGATAGCAACCGGGATGAGTTCGCGGAGGATCTGGATTTCAACCATATTGTCGGAGATGATTTGCGATGTTCCGATTGGCAGGTCGCCCTCACCAACGAGTGCACCCCATTTGTCGCTTGCATCGTGGTCTTTGGTAGGATCAGTCCAGAGCCAGCCTGTAGCACCTACTTCACCCCACCATTTGAATACTGCGGGGTTGTAGTTGCTTGCCAGCACACCGTCATCACCCTTCGAGAGAATAGCGGTCTCCAAGCATACATCTATGCTACCTACAGCGAACTCGTCCGCATAGCCACCGGTTTTATCGCTGTTGTCAGCATCAATATAGATGTGGAACGGTACCGATGAAAGGTCGGTAACCTTAGCAGCATCCCACTCAACAAGGAGGTTGAGATACATCTTGTCGTTGTACACCTTTACGCTCTTGAGGGCACTACGGTCCTCAACAGGGTTTGCTGCAGAGGTAGTAGTAAATACATATTCTGCGGGTAATTTATCCCAGTCAGCAGCGGATTTGTCCGATGTACTGATCTTCGAAACGAACTCGGGTACTTCGGGTTCCGGATCGGGAGTAGGAGTGGGAGTGGGTTCATTTTTTTTGTCACATGCCACGAAAGCAAGTGCTGCTGCACACATAAGTGCAAATTGAAACTTTTTCATAATAAAATTGTGTTTTAAATGTTGTTGATTGTAATTGTATGTTGATTGATTTAATATCCAGGGTTTTGTTGGATACCGCTAACCGTCCATTCCGCATTAGGAATGGGGTATTGGATATGATTGTAGTCGGGTTTGACAATTGCCCAAGGTTGTGCACCCGGGTAGCGACGATCCATATCCATATTGTTGCGATAAACATCGAACATTCGATACCCCTCGAACGCGAGTTCCATTCGGCGTTCGTCCATTACGATATCGAAAGCGGACGCATAACCGTGCATATTCGTGGTAGAGAACATACCCTCCGCAGGAATACCCGCACGCTTACGGATTACATTGACATCGTCCAACGCCTTTTGGTCCTGACCGAGTTTGGCATACGCCTCCGCGCGGTTGAGGATGACTTCGCCCCAACGGCTCAATACCGGCGAACAGAGAGTAGGACTACCATCCTGATACCCTAATTTCTTCACATAGTATTTTGGGAAAGTATTACGTAACTGCATCTGCTGCGTCAGACGCACCAAGCAGTCTTCACCCTTATAATTCACATGATATTCACTATACTCGCCATTTATAGTCCGTTTCTCAATAGTGTAGGTCTTTCCATCGGCGGTGAAGGTATAGTTTTCACCGACAGGAGTAACGGTAAATGCCAAATCGCTACGACCGGTCTGCGCACCACCACCGGGGGTTTCCGGGTCGGGGAAATAAACCAGCAACTTAGACGGGTCAGCATTATTAGCGTATTGGGGTGCAATGAATGCCGTATAGCGAACATCACTCGGATAACGCTCATAGAGATACAGCAGCGGGTCAGAGGGATAGATTTCGCCCCATCCACCGCCGTCGCCATTGTACATAGAACCGGCAGAAGACTGCCCCCTATCATCCACCAACTCATGGGCTACACAGAAAAGGGTCTCCGAGGAGGTCTTTGCATTAGCAAAATAGTTAGCCAAATCGGGATCAAGTTTGCTCTCGGGAGTGGCACCATTGAGCATTTCCTCTACAGTAGAGATGACCTCATTGTTCATACCCATATAGAGATAAACACGCGAGAGGAGACCAAGGGCGGCATCGTGGCTCGGATAGCCCGCATTGCCACGCGATTTACCCATATACTGCGCTGCCAACTTAAGGTCAGCCACAATCTGCTCATACACTTTGCCTATCGGCTCGCGAGTGGTGGCAGAAGCGGTGCTTGTCATAAGAGGCACCCCCATATTGTCGGTACCCTGACTATATGGTTTGGCATAGAGTGTAACCATGTGCAGGTGCATCAACGCACGCATATAGTATGCCTCACCGAGGAGTTGTTTATCCGTCAGGTCCTTTTTCTCAAGGGTCTCAATAACCGTATTCGACATATAGATAACCTTGTATGCCAACATCCAAAGTGTACCTACATTCTTAAGGTTGTCGGTCATCATATATGCTGTAGATTCGTAGAGCGGGTCTTCTGTCTTACTACTAAGACAGATATTGTCTGCGGGGAACTCAGCCAACTGGGTATAATGACGCACATACGTATTACCGCTGGCATAGCCGATATACTCCACCTCATCCTTGAGCATAGCATAGCAACCATCCATAATATACTCTGCACCTGCTTCATCTTGGAGCAACGCATCAGAGTTTAACTCGTCTGACGGGAAGAAATCGAGGCTGCAACTCGAAAGCAGCAAACCTGCAACAACCGTCATGGATAAAAATATCTTTTTCATATTCGTCTTTCTTTTTTAGCATTAGAAACTGATTTCTACACCACCTTGGAAGGTACGGCCGACAGGATAGGTCTGGGAGTACATACCTGCTAGGTCGTTGGTAGATGTGGTAAGCGTAATTTCAGGGTCCATACCCGAGAACTTGGTTGCCGTAAAGAGGTTGTCTGCCGAGAAATAAATACGGCAACGCGTCATATAGGCTTTCTTAATAAGTTTGGTCGGGAAATCGTAGCCCACGGTGAGGTTCTTGATACGGAAGTAAGAGCCATCCTCAAGATAACGAGATGAGATAGCGTTGGAGTTGTGATTACCATTCAGTTGGGACTTTGGGTGAGTAGCGACATCGCCTTTCTTCTCCCAACGCGACCAACCTTGTACCGAGTTTTCGATAGACATCTGGTTGTATCCTACATAGGCACCATCGGCATCGGTGGACATACGAGTGAAGTTGTAAATTTTGTTGCCGTAGGTGAAGTTGGTGTTCACGCTCAAGAAGATACCATTCCAACTGAGTTGGGTATTGAGACCACCCGAGAAGAGGGGAGTAGCCTTGCCTACCACGTGTGCATTGGTAGCATTGTAATCGTTGGTAGTGGTTTTGTTGCCGTTCTCATCCAAGACATATTGTTCGTTCGCATCCACTACATACCACAGCGGGTCGCCATTCTCGGGATTAACACCTGCCCACTCTTTCATATACCAAGAATAGATGTCTTGTCCCTCTTTGACCTGCTGGCTTACGCTGGAAGCAGTCTGCAAGAACGGACCATTCGGGGTATTAGTAACACGGTTGCGGTTGAAACCGATATTGAAACCGATGTTCCAATTCCATTTGTCGATATTGAGTACATTTGCATCCAAACGATACTCGATACCCTGGTTGCGAACCGAACCTGCGTTCTGCGTAACCTCGAAGAAACCAGTAGAAGGAGCAACCGGTACATTGAGGAGCAGCCCCGTATTATCGGTATTATAGAGGTCGATAGACATATCGATACGATCGATGAAGGTCAGGTCGATACCCACAGCCGCCATATTGGCAGTCTCCCAATGGAGGAGCGGGTTAGCCAAACGACTCGGCGTAGCCGACACCTTGTTTTGATAGAGGCTGTTGAGCGCATAGGTAGCAAGATATTTGTATGCGGGGATATTGTTGTTACCCGTGATACCGTACGATGCACGGAGTTTGAGGAAGGAAACAACATCTTGCGATTTCATAAACTCTTCGTTGGAGATGAGCCACGAAGCAGCCACCGAGGGGAAATAACCTACACGATTTTTAGGGGCAAAGATACTGCTTGCTTCAGCACGGAAGGTAGCCGTCAAGAAGTAGCGTTTGCCATAGTCGTATTGCGCTTGGATAAACGTTGCCCAACTTGCACCCGGAATCTCATAACCACCTACAGAATAAGGAGTGCAGGAATTGAGTGCGTCCACGCCATTCGGCATACCAGTACCGGCAGCGTTAGTATATTCCGATTTCCATGTGCTGTACTCATAACCGAGCATACCACTGAGGCTGTGCTGCCCCCATTGGCCGTTGGCTTTGAGGATATTGATTGTACCGAAACTTTTGCTCAATCCGAGACTATTGCTCAGATAACCATTGGCATACTCGGAGTCGAATGCACGCGGGTCGCGGTATTCGGTAGATTTGTAGTAGCCTGTGCTGAAAGTGTTAGTAGTCGTAAAATGGAGCCAATCGGTGAAATGTACGTTGAATACAAGCGTACCATTAAAATCAAAATTATTTGATTTTGCATAGTTGTATTGGGTTGTATTGAGCGCATTCCACTTACTCTGCGACCACCATTTGCCGCCGTTATCGGAACGGGTATCACCATTTACATAGAGATATTTGCCTGTAGAGTTGCCGTCAGCATCGAGTTCATAAGGATTATCCCACGGCATCTTGTTGAACGCATCATCAAGCATAGTCCATGACGGAGCATAATCAACCGATGACTTGGAGAACGAAGCACGTACACTCATATCGAGCCACTTGGTCAAGTCTGCGTTCATAGAGAACTGACCGCTCACTTTCTGCATGCCCGTACATTTGAGAGTACCTTCCTCGCCATAGTAACTGAGACCTGCATAGTAGCCGATTTTCTCCGAACCGCCCTTGACGGAAACATAGTAGTCTTGTACGACACCCGTGCGGAAGAACTCGTCTTGCCAGTTGTAGTCCTGCTCCAAGAGGCTCTTCGGGTATTGGCTATTGAAGACCGTCTTCGAATAGAGCGACTTGTGGAAATTGTACAACTCGGCAGAATTCATCATCTTATAATTGCTATAGAGGGCTTGTTTGGCACCTGCAGTAGCCTTGATATCGACAGATAGTTTGTCATTTTTCTTACCCTGCTTGGTGGTAACGACGATGACACCACCTGCAGCCGCAGCACCATAGATACCCGTAGCACCTGCATCTTTGAGGACAGAGATTGTCTCAACATCTTGCGGGTTGAACGAAGCACCCATCACACCGTCGACCACATAAACAGGGTCACTCGAAGCAGTAATAGAACCGGTACCACGCACACGGATCTGTGCTGCATCACCAGGCTGACCGCCCGCATTGGTAACCTGCACACCTGCCACTTTACCTTGCAACATATTTCCCACATCAGAAGTGGTAACATCGGTGAGTTGGTCAGCCGAAACGGTAACCACCGCCGATGACAACTCGGCTTTCTTCACCGACGAATACCCCAGGGAGACCACCTCTTGCATCATGATGGCGTCGGATTGGAGGGTAACGCTCAGGTGAGGAACCGCTTTGTGTTCTTGGGACTTGTAGCCCATAAAGGAGAATACCAACGTAGCACCATTGTCCACCTCAATCTCATAGTTACCATCGAAATCGGTGATTGTACCCGTTGTTGTCCCTTTGACTACGATACTTGCTCCCGGCATACCGAGACCGTCCTCAGCAGAGGTTACCTGTCCTTTGACCGTAATTGACGCAAAGGCGGATGTGGTACCCAAGAGCAATGCCATACAAATAACATGAAATGTTTTCATCTGTACTTATTTTAGGGTTTGTAATTAGTTTTTTGTTTCCTACGCACCTGCGGTGCGAGAGAAATAAAAGAAATGAAAGAAATTACTTTTTTTCTTTTACTTCCAATAAATAGTTTCCGACAAAGTCGGCATTGATAGTCGGGTTATCACCGCTTACCTCGAACTCCAAAGGATTCTCAGCCGTGTAGGTGGTTGCCGTGTAGGTTTTGCCTTTTTCCAGTCCGCGCAACTCTATCTGCCCCGTGTATTGGTCGGCATAGAACGCGTAGTAGAGGTTGCCATGTTGACGAATGACATGTGCTTCGGGATAGTCGAAACCATATGTATATAGGTTCAGATACTCTCCGCGGGCGAGGTCCTTCTCCTTATATATACGCATCCAATGGCGGATGAGTTGTTCTTTCTCGGGTGTAAGGAGGAAGGATCCCGAAGCATGAGGATTATCTTTCGGATAGGTAAACTTGGTACCGATGACCGAGCCTGTACCTATTTGCGAAGCGAAGTCGGTACCGCCGTCGGTGAGTTCCACATGGTCGCCATAGTATGCCATCTGCGGAACCATAGCCGCATACGCCTTGCGTTTCATGCGTACTTGTGCCGAAGAAGTCGGGTCGGACGCCACTGCCTGATTGATAAAAGGCAAGAGATAGTAGTTCATAGAACAACCGCAAGGGCAGACTTGAATGACAGCGTGCGGATGGATGGCACGCGCCTGATTGTAGATATTCTCGAAATAGGACGGCAGTTTCTCCACCGCCTCTTCCGGATAGTCGAGACCAGAAGCATCGTTGTAGTCGGGCATACAGCAGTTAAGGTGCTGTCCGTCGATCTTGAGTCCGTCGAAGTTCCACACCTCTAAAAAACGATGCAAGAGATCGTTGGTGTATGCCGTAGTAGCGGGATTGACGGGCGAGAGATACCAACTATCCCACCATGTGATATACTCGGGTGCACCCTCGAAAGTGCGGAGCAACATCTCGGGATGCTCACGCAAGATACGGGTATCGGGGTCGGCGGCGAGAGGAGCCCACCACAGTTTAGCGAACATACCGCGACGGTGTATCTCGTCGGTAAGGCGACGCATATCACGGTCGCCACCCGGGAAACGCGAGTTGGTTTCCCAATCGCCTTCGGCAATCTGATAGCCATCATCGACATCTACCCAGCGGAAGCCGAGTTGAGCCACTTTGTCGAGCGTACCGATGACCTCATCGATAGTGAATTGACGCTCGTATCCCCATGCGCACCACACCGGCTCGAATGCTTCGGGTTCGGAGGGTTGCATACAGATATTCTCGTCTTGCTGCATCACTTGAGAGAAAGTACGGAGGGCATTGAAGAAATCGCCCTGATGCTCATAGCGGAACGCAGAGAAGCAACGAAGGGTATCACCGGTATTGAGGTGGAGCGGCTCTTCGTACTCGTAGCGGAGCGCCATAGTAACTTGGTTATCACAGCGTTTCCACTCGACAGGCATAGAAATCATACGCAAGACCGGTTCGAACAATCCGATTGCCACACCGCCATTGCGTGTCCACAGGTCAATCATCGGAATACCGCCTCCGTAGTCGCAGTTGTTCATACCGAGGTAGTTCTGCTTAGAGAAACCCTCACGGACAGGCAGTACCCAATCGAGGCGGGCAGATGTAGAGGAGGGTTGGAGACTCCAAACGACTGTATCTTTGGGCGTTACGGCCGTGCGGCACATCTCGTAGGCACGCACCGTAATCGGTTTACCGAGGTTGACATAGTAGGTCTCGATACGAGTGAGACCCGGGTACTGCGGCACGGGGGTAAGCGTTTGATGCTTTTCTACGATGACTCCGTTCTCGTTGTACGGGAACTGAGTCATCGTAGCCGCATCACACTCGAGCAGATCGGTCTCCGCTTTGGGCGAAGAACAACCTGCAGCAAGTGCTACAATACCAATTACTACTAACCAACAAACTTTTTTCATTTGTTTTTGCTTTTATAGTTGTTACAGACACTATAGACACTATGAAATTACTTGTATTCCTGCAAGATACGGGTAGCGTTCTTGTTGTAAATTTTCTCAAGCACCGAGTCGGGGAGATAGAATCCCGACAGAGCCCAATGGTAGTTGAAATCGTGGATGTAGAAATGCTCATCGGCCGTTTCAAACACACGGAATATATTGCGATACATATCCGCCCCCATACCATTGTCGGTACCAAAGAGAACACGGTCCTGATACTTGATAAGGAAGTCGCGTGTAGCGCGCGGTGTCTGCGCAGCCTCTGCCACACGTGCTGCAATATCCACGTAGAGATTGGGATATTTATCCAACAATGCCCCCAAACGCGGCAGGTCCTGGTTCATATTAAGGTAGTGGCACGCGATAAAGATAGTATTGGGGTTCTCGCGCACAGCATTCTCGAAGGAGGTCATCAGACCATTGTATCCGAGACAGCCCGCAGCCGTGGTGTCCACATGCCAGACAGCACCGTTTGGCAGACCATCGTTGTATCGGTCCTGCGGGAGATACATCCAATAGGGTTCTGCGATATGAATGGATATGGGCATATGCAGTTCCCCACACTTGGTCAGCACAGGGTGCAGACGGGGGTCATCGAGGTGGATTCCGCGTCCTTCAGTGGGGCGTGCGTAGAGGTCTCCCTCTCCCTTATCGCCCATCTCACCTACACCGATAGCGCCAAGGGCGTGGCATTTCTCGAGGTATGCAATTGCCTCGTCGGCAGAACCATCTTGGAGCATTTGTGTATAGTCGAAACAGCACCAGAACCTGAAACGGTCCGGATAATCGGCATAACGCTCAATCACGCTCTCCAACGGGTCGCCAATCCACGAACAATGCATGATGTGGGTCTCGGAGATACCACAAGCGTCCATTGTCTTCACCCACTCTGCGACCTCTTCTTTGGAAGTAGCATAGTCGTGGGAGTGGAAGTCGATGACAGGGAACTTGCCTTTCTCAATATATGTCTCGGGAATGTTATTCACATTGACGGGACGATAGTCATTGAGCAAGATAGTATCCATCGGACTATTCACCTGCTTTTGCGCAGGTTGGTTTGTGCAAGCCACCATCGCCAAGGCAGCAAGACTGAATATAAAAAGTTTTTTCATATCGTTGATTTTAGGGTATTCTATTTATTTAGTAAAAACGGCTTTATCCTTCGTGTATCTCTCGTATATCATTCGTATATCTCATGTAGAGGATAGCATCAGGCTTCAAAACCGAAACGTTCCTTTGCGATACGCTCCACCTCTTCGCGCGAGGTAAAAGCGGCTGTTCCGCCGGCGGCGGTGGTATTGACTGCGCCTGTCATGTTACCATAGCGTTGGCAATCGGTAAGCGATGCACTTTGTACGAACTGTGCGATAAAACCGGAGTTGAACGAATCGCCTGCCCCGATAGCATCTACTACTTGCGTATTGAGCATAGCCGTCTGCTGCCGGCGTACACCATCTTTGGTAAGCAAGAGCGAACCGCGGCTGCCCTGCTTGATAACAGCGGCATTGATGTAAGGAAGGATTTTCTCGACAGCCTCATCCACCGTTTTGCTGCGTGTAAGAGCGCATAGTTCTTTCTCGTTGGGCATAAAGACAGAGATGAGCGGGAGCACCTCACGATAGTCGAGGTCCCATTTCTCGGTAGGGTCCCACTGGGTATCGAGCGAGGTGGTAACGCCGTTCTCGCGTGCCAGGCGGAGTATCTGCATAAGGTCGCGCTTGAGGGCGGACTGCATAAAGACAGACGAGATATGGATATGTTTGGTATTGCGGAATATGTCAGGATTGATGTCGGACAATCCCATGGCGTCCATAGCCCCCTGGTAGGTAAGGTTAGCACGGTCTTCGTCGTAGTTCATACAGATAGTAGCCCCCGTAGCATACTTGTCGGTACGGATGAGATACCCTGTATCCACTTTTTTGGCACGCAGGCTCTGCTCGACAAGGTCGCCGAAGGAGTCGTTGCCAATCATACCGCAGAATGCCACTTTCACCCCGAGTGCGGCAGCATTGGCGGCAAAGATAGCCGTAGAACTGCCCAAAGTGAGGGTCATTTGGTGCGCAAATTTCTCTTTGCCAACCTCGGGAAAGCCCTCTATTTGGTTGAGGATAAGATCGACATTGAGTTCACCAAGCGCAATAATATCAAACATAGATTGCAAAGTTTAGGAGTAAAAGGTTTATGGAGCCATGGAGCCACGGCTCCATAAACCGAGAACAAATTATTTTATATAGTCGTTAAGGTCTATCAAGTTGAAAGCACGATAGTACTTATCCATATTATGTTCAATACGCATCAGTACTACCTCTTCAGCGTGAATACCGAGTCGCTCCAAGTTGTCGTACAACATCTGACGCGCAACGAGTGCTTCGGGAGTTTGCCAGATATAACGGCAGCCTGTCTTAACGAGCCACAACTGACGGTCGGGATCGATCTCCTTGAGGTCTTTGCCTACTTCCTCGCCGTGGAGCCATTTTTTCCAACGACCCGATTCATACACTTTCTGCCAAAGGACATCAGTGATATGGCTGAGTTGAGCCACCTTACCTTCTTCGAACTGTTTTTTCTCTTCCTCTTCCAATTCGGCGAGGGCATCGTACTCGTTCATCGTAAACTCGGGACCTACATTGGCTGCGCCCATACCGGAAACAGGGTATTCCTCGGGGTTGCTGACATCGTCGGTATAGTGGCCTTTGATGTAACTGCCGTAGGGGCGTACTTTGGCTGTGAGCGAGCGTGCCACCTCGGGGTCGAAAGTGGTGGTATGGAGGTCGGTACCTACCTTACCTACGATAAAGCATGGCCAAACATCTTCGAGACCGACTTCTTTGAGACCAGTTTTGAGGTCGTGTAGGAAAGTATCGAAGGTAGTAGGGTCAGCCAATCCGCCGTGTACCTCCTCGGTACCTACCTCGTAGGAGATAGGAGCGATATTGTGTGCTTTGCGGAAGTTCTCTGCATGGAGGATGAGTTCCACCGTGCGTTTTGCCACTACATGGATATCGATGATTTGTCCTTTGGGCAAGAAGATATCGACCGTAGGATCGACATGAATCAAGTCGTATCCCGCCAAGATGGCTGCCTCGTAGGATTTCTTGACGCCATTCATGGCACGCTCAGTATCCCAACGCTCGATCGACTGTTTATCTTTGAGCCAGGGTCCTCCGTGGTCGATAGCCACCACATACTGACCGGTATAATGAACAGCCTCAGCCTCACGGCGCAACACCTTGGTAAACTCGGCTTGGGTCATACCCGTATAGCCGCCATCGCAGTCCACCTGATTGAGGGTGGTAGCGAAATAGATAGGTGCGTTATTGCGTTTTGCAGCGCGGAAAGAAGCACGGATAACCGACAGAGAGTTAGGACAAGCGGCGAACAAAGTGCGCGGCACTCCTGTTTTTTGTTTGAGTTCCTCCATCACACGGAGGATATTTTCTGTTTTCTTAGTCATAATTATGTAGTTTTAGGTTGGTTTTCTTTTTTCTATAGGGGCTAGGGACTCTAGATATTCAAGATATTCCAAGTATTCTATAAGTTTTAGGTTTCTCTTTATTCGTAGATCTTGACGCCTTCTACGACGCGGTGGATATTGCCAGATACAGAGGGTGTATCGGGGCAAAGACCGTGGCTGAGAGAGGTATAATAGCCGAGCAACTGACCTACCAGCACATAAGGCAATACGCCGTAGATACTAGTATCTGCGCTGCCGTAGGGCATTACCACTTGCAGATCCTCTTTGACGCCCTCTACCTGAACGGGTTTGCCGGCAATGACGATTACTTGGGCTACAAGATGATTGTTGTCGCTTACTTGTTTCACCAAATCACGCTCGTAACGCTGTATATCCTCGTTGTCCTGCATCAGATAGACCACGATAGAATGCTCGTTGACAACGGCTTTCGGTCCGTGGCGGAAACCCAAGAAACTATCGAACTTGCAGACTACACCGCCGTCGGTAAGTTCTTGCAACTTAAGGTGACACTCCTCTGCAATACCTTTCATCGGACCAGAGCCTAAGAATACAGCACGCTCGAACTTACGACCGGCTATCTCTTGCAAACGGTCAGCATAGCGGTCGATAACGGCTTGCGCGTTGGCCGCCGTATGCTCCACTGCTTTTTTCTCCGTTTCGATAGTATCTATCTTGCTGAGCATCAAGCAGGTAAGCAACATTGTAGAGAAACTGCTAGTCATAGCCAGGCTCTTATCGTCGGTCTCATCGGGCAGGAGAAGGGTCAGCACATTGTCGGCTTTGCCTGTCTGAGCGAGATGACCATTGCGGTTGCAAGTAATATATATGTGTGCAATGTTCTTGCTTATCTTGTTTGCCAAATTGACAGCCCCCACACTCTCCGGGCTATTGCCAGAGCGGGCAAAACTGATAAGCAGCAGCGGGCGGTTGGCATCGAGGTAGTTGGTGGCATTGGTCACCAAATCGGTGGTAGCCACGGCACGCACATTCTCCCATGCGCCACGCAAAACCGGTGCTATAGCATCACCAATAAAAGCAGAAGTACCCGCGCCCGTGAGAACGATGTCGGTATCGGGAGTAAGATACTTATGGAGGAAAGCCTGCACTTCGGCTTTTTTCTCCACCAAAATACCATACTCTTTGAGCCACACTGCAGGTTGTTGCAGAATCTCTTTGTGTGTAAATGTATCCATGATTCTAAAAATGATATAGTTACTCGTTTAGACGCTGCAAAATTACTGCTTTCCCTATCAATAATTTTGCCAAAATATATGTTGAAAAACATGTTTATGGGGGGGAGTAATTTAAGTATCTGATATTCAGCGATTTAGTGCTAAAAATTGCCGTTTCTTACTATTTCGTAACCTTTCGTAAGTTAGAAAAGTGTTTCGATAGTTGTTTGATTTTGAAATATGTAGTATCTTTGCGTGCGAAACGAAAAATACGAAGCGTATGCCGCAGACAATGAGTGCCTCTGCAAGAGGTCGTAGAGCAATGATTCTCAATCTATTAGAGAACAAGAATGAGGTTTCCGTAACGGAACTGAGTGAGATCCTGCACACATCGGAAGTAACGATACGAAAGGATCTGACACTTTTGCAGAATCGAAACCTATTGGTTCGCACGCGAGGCGGTGCTATTCGCCGCCCTGTAGAGAACCTCAACGAGGATACCACGATCGGGCAGAAGCGGATGTTTAACTTCAAAGAGAAAGAGCGTATAGGGGAGTTGGCGGCAACACTGATCAACGACGGGGATAATATCATGCTCGATTCGGGTACGACCACGCTGGAGATAGCCAAGCACTTGGATAAGTTTAACAACCTGACTATCATCACCAACGCGATGAACATTGCCGTAGAACTGATGCGATACAAGCGTTTCACGGTGATTATTCTTGGCGGGCATGTGCGCATCAACAGCCACTCAACGGTAGGTCCGCTGGCGATGAACACACTGAGCCACTTCAGCAACTACAAACTCTTCTTGGGTGTGGACTCGTTCTCGATAGGGGCGGGCATCTCGACGCCGAGTTTGGAGGAGGCGATGCTCAACCAAGCGATGATAGCGCAGGCGCAGGAGACCATCGCCGTATTCGACTCGTCGAAATTCAACAAGCGCAGTTTCTGCCATATAGCCGATGTGGGGCAGATACAGGCGATTGTAACGGATAACAACCTGCCGCAGGGCATGGCAAGCCGGCTGAAAGAGCATAATGTACGCTTGTGGTTGGCGTGAGCACTGCGTGCTGTTGGGAAGTGCGTGTTGGGAAGTGCTACGCACTGTTAGTTGGAATAAAAAAGACTGTCTGATGGGTCAGACAGTCTTTTTTTGTAGGTATTTTTCTGTACTCTTTTGTAGGTATTTTTCTGTACTCTTTTGTTGTATTCCTATTGTACTCTTGTGTATTTTTGTTGTCTTTTATCGTCCTTTGGGGTGTTTATCCGTTTGCTTGGCGGGGAGCGTTATTGCTCTACAGCACCGAGGAGGTTGTAGCGGACACCGTCGCGAAGGATATAGACTTGCCCGTTCTCGATGATCTTGGTTGCTTTAGTGGTAACCTGCGTATTGGTGAGCGCAGAGCCTGTTCCATCGGTGAAGACCTGCACATTGCGGATAGCGAAAGTAGCGGCAGTAGGGTTCTGCGGGTTAGCCAAGAAACCGATAGCGACATAGGGCATTTGCGGGGTGGCTTCGACCCAAAGCGGTGTTTCAGGCATGTACTTCTTGGTACTCCACTCTGACATCCAAGTAGAGATGTTTAGGTTGGCATCAGCGGAATAGAAGCGTGTACCTGCAGCATCTTTGAGGTAAGGGAAGAACGATACCCAAGTCTCAACAGAAGCATCGCCTTTGAAATCGAAGCCGATATTGGTGATGTTGTCTAAGTTGTCTAAAGCAAACTCTACACCCGAGGCACCCCATGCGCCGAGGTTGTAGGAGACAGTAAGCGAATCACCACTAAGAACCGCCGTTGAATTGGCGTCGGTGAGTTGATAATCAGCGAGATTGATGTTGATAATATTCTCAGCCGAGAGCGTAGCAGCCAGCAAGACGGCTACGGAAAGAAGAATAGATTTTTTCATAATGCTATTGTTTTTAATTGGTTAAATGTTTTTCAGTAAGGGGTTTGAGCGAGAGGTTAGTAGCCGGGGTTCTGCTCGATATGGCTGACTGTCCACTCTGCGTTGGGGATAGGGAACTGAATGCGCGGGTCGTCGTGGCTGATGACAGTCCACGGCTGCGACCCCGGATAGCGTCGGTCGAGGTCGTGCCGGTTGCGGAAGACATCGAAGAAGCGGTGTCCCTCGAAGGCGAGTTCCATGCGTCGTTCGTCCGCCACGATGTCCTCTACCGAGGTATAGCCGTGCATATTAGCGGCCGAGAACAGTCCGTCTGCGGGAATGCCTACCCGAGTACGGATAGCATTGACATCGGCGAGAGCGTCTGCCGTTTGCCCGAGTTTGGCATACGCCTCAGCCCGATTGAGTATGACCTCGCTCCAACGCAGGAATACGGGCGAGGAGAGTTGTGGCTCGCCCTCTTGTCCGCTGAACTTGGTAGAGAAATACTTAGGATAGCCAAAGCGCATCTGCATCTTAGGCAGGATACGCGCCGCGCAATCCACCAATCGGCCGTTAGCATCGGGGTAGCGCACAAAGTACTCGGTATATTCGCCGTTCACCAAGCGTGTCTGCACGGTGTAGGTGTCGCCATCGGCGGAGAAAGTGTATCCGTCGGCAGTGGCAGTAACAGGGAAAGACAAGCAAAGGCGTCCCACCGTGGTATCGACGGCCGTAGGGTCTGGGAAATAGACCATACAAGGTGTAGGGTCGGCGGGGTCAGCCAGTTGCGGCTGAATAAATGCCGAATAGCGCACATCGGAGGGGTATCGCTCGTAGAGGTTGAGGAGCGGGTCGGAGGGATAGATTTCTCCCCATCCGCCTCCTACGCCGTTGTACATAGAGCCGATAGAGGCTTGATTGCGGTTGTCGGTCAGTTCGTGCGCCACGCAGAATAGCACCTCAGGCGAGGTGCGGGCATCGGCGAAAGTGCGGGTATAATCATCGGTAGAGACCAGCACATCGGTTATCGATTTGCCGCCTAACATCGTATTGACGGTAGTGATGACATCGGTATTGCGCCCCATATAGAGGTAGAGGCGCGAGAGGAGGCCTAAGGCGGCGTTGCGGGAGGGGTAGCCGTTGTCGCCACGGGAGTTGCCCAAGAGCGAGGAGGCTTTCTGCAAGTCGCGTTCTATCTGATCGTACACCGCACCTACCGAAGCGCGTCGGGAAGGCGAAGCGGTGGCTGTCATAAGGGGAATACCGAGGTTGTCGGTGCCGTAGCAATAGGCACGGGAGAAGAAAGTAACTAAGTGGAAATGAATCAAGCCGCGCATAAAGTACGCCTCGCCGAGGAGTTGGTCGTTGCTGCCCTCGGGGGTATGCTCGATGACGGTATTGGTCATGTAGATAATCTTATACGCCACCATCCATAATGTACCTACATTCTTGAGGTTGTCGGTCATCATGTAGGTAGTAGCCTGATAGACAGCCGAAGTGGTCTTGCCGGAGAGATTGGTGTTGTCGGCAGGGGCTTCCGCCATCTGGAAGAAGTGCTTGACATAACTGTTGCCGCTAGAGTAGCCTATAAACTCAACCTCATCTTTGAGCAAAGCATAGCAACCGTCCATGATATACTCCGCCCCCGACTCGTCGCTGAGGAGCATATCGGCATTCAACTCATCGGATGGATAGAAATCGAGGCTGCACGAAGCGAGCAACAAAGCCACAAAAAGAGATATTAAAATGCGCTTCATTATATTAGTTTTTGTTATACTAAGTTATAGTATAGTTAGCATTAGGGTATTACAAGGGTATTACAAGGGTATTATCGGGTTCGCTTAACCACATACTAATCACATACTAATCACATACTAATTACATAGTACGGTCGGGAGACAGACCGCTGCACGGCAGGATGTTAATAATATACAAATCGCCATTCTATCTTCGGGCTGTCCGAAAGAGGTGCGGAGAGTTGGGGAAGAGAGGGGTAATGCGTCGGGTGATTTCATGTGATAGGAGGTATTAAGGTATCGAATAGAGGGTTACTATGGCAAGGCTGCGAGAGGTGTTTACCAAGCGGAGAGAGGACTACCGCGGAGTGGTAAGAACGCTATTGCGGGGCAGAGAGGAGCATACCGGAAGCCGAGAAAAGGCGGTCGGCACAGCGGATATAGAGGTGTCCGTTGCTTAGGAACTTGGTCGGCACGGCGGCATCGGCAGAGGTAGCAGGGATAGCCACAAAGGGTATGTCGGGATCGTAATACAAGACCGCCGCGGGGGAGTAGTTGTAGAGGTCGTCGTAGGCAAAAGCGGCATAGTAGCAGGGTTGGGAGGCGTCCCACGAAACATCGGTATAAGCCTCGGCATCTCCATCATAGATACGCTCTCCGTCGGTGATGTCGGCGGGGGCAGCGTCGGCCTTGCGCACGATGACGGTGGATTGATAGTCGGGCGCAGGGAAGACCTCACCCCCTAAACGGAGGTCGGCGATAGCCACCGAACCCGAACAAGCAGAGGATGAGGGAATGACGAAATGGATACCCTTGATATGATTGCAGGCGTTGCGGGCGTCGGTATTGGCGTGCCAATCAAAAGCCTCGAAGGTACGCATATCGAGCGATACATGCGTCCAAACCGTTTTCGACAGGCGCACCGACTCGTTGTACCACCAGTCGTCTGCCTTATCGGCAGGGAGGTTGTTGCCATTGGCATCGCTGTAGATAACCAGGCGGAGCGCATTCTTAGAGCCATCGCCTTTGTACCAGAAAGAGAGGGTGTAGGTATCGGATAGGTCGGCAGTCTGCGGGAATATATACGCCGCCGAGCCTTGTCCCCATGCCTTAGCGACGGTGTAATCGATCTGCACGGCTTGGGTGCCCTCTCTGCCCTCGACGACAGACAACGAGGCACTGCCTTCGTCGTCATCATCGATGACTTGGAAAGCGGGGTCGATAGTGCCATCTACTACCGTCAGCCCCCGCTCCCGATGAATGAGGTGCGTCGGGTTGAGCCACGAGAGAGCGATGTGATCGCCTTGGCGGGCATACCCGAAGCGCGTGGGAGCGGGCGGGGCTACGGTGTCGGAAATCAAAACAACAGGGGCTGCTGCCATGCGATAGACTGTGGTGTCGGCATTGGTGATGGCAGCATAGATATAGTATGTACCTTTAGGCGTAAGATGACGGACATGCCAAGTGTAGGAGTGCATACCATTGGCACCGCTTAGGTCTTTGGCGATGAGCGTACCTTGCTCGGGTCGGTCGGAGAGGGTATAGTAGAGGCTGACGGTAGCAGGCGTGGTGCTCGAGGCAGAGTAGCGGATAACCAACGAGTCGGTTACTTCGCCCGTAGCGGCGTTCGGCTGAGTGATATAGACCGACGGCAGCGGCTTGTCGTCCAACGAGAAAGTGTAGGAATAGAACTGCGTGCCGACCGAGTCGTAGGTATTAAGCAAGAGCGAGTTGCCGTCGGCCGACATATCGAGGGTGGAGAAACAACTCACCTTGCGATACATCAGCGTGTAGGCCGCATCGGGCAGCGTGGTAACCTGCGCATAGTTGGAGTTGCGGCCACAGCCCGGGCGTACATAGTTAACGCCAGCTTTCTGCGCATGCTCGAAACTATGGTCGTCGCCAGCGAAACAGATGATATGCTTGCCTTGGCGAGCATACTGCTCCAAAAGCGGACGGATAATCGTATGGTTCTCCTCGTTCCACTGACCATGGTAGCCGGAAGTAGTGATACCTACATGGGCGTAGATAAGTATCCACTTAGAGGTGCTGTTGCGGAGTTGGTCATCGAGCCAGCGGTACTGCTTAGAGCCCTTAGCAAAAGAGGGACTATCGTAGGTGGCGTCGAAATTGTTATTCAGATTCAGGCAGATAATCTGCGCATCGCCATAGAGGAAAGAGAAATATGCCTCACCGCGCGGGTCGATCACCGGTCCCTCGCTCTCACCATGCGAGAAAGAGGAGAAATAGTCGTAGTAGGTGTGGTAGTTGGTGAACCCTGCGGGGTGAGCCGACTCTTGGAGGTAAGTCTCATGGTTGCCGATAGCACCCGAGAAAGTAACCTGCGAGAGGAAGGGTTTGCCCGGGGTGAAGAACGATTCGTTCCACGCACGCTCCCAACCATGATTGACAAAGTCGCCGATAAACATTGCAAAGTCGGGTTGCAGGGTCGCCGTGATGAAGGTCTGCTCGTTCTCCCAGTTGTGGCACGAGTTCTCGTGTATATCAGAGAGCATAAAGAGGCGGAACGGCGTATTCTTCTCAGGTGCAGTCTTGCAACTGCTCACCAACGCATCTTGGCGCGTACCGTCACCCACAGCGTAGTAGTAGCGCGTAAAAGGCTGCAAACCTGTGAGTTCCACTATATGAACAAAGCCTTCGCCCTCGATATACCAACCGCTGCGAGAGGTCACTACTTGGTCCAATCGGTCGGGCGATGTACCATAGCGCACCTGCCCCATCGACACGGTGTCCGCCGTCTGCCACAGGATACGCACGCTGCTCGTCGTAGGCGACATACTATACGGATTCTTGACAAGCGTATAAGGCTGCGAAGCCGATGGCATAGCCGTACAGGTCAGAGAGAGGAGAGCAAGGACCGATGCCAAAAGACTGACTTTGATTGCTTTCATTATGGTGTATGTTTAGGTGAGGTTATTCTGTAAGCAGGCATGTTATTCTATGGTCATACCTTGTGCGTTGTAGCGAACACCCGCACGGATAATTATAAGTTGACCATTCTCAATGCGTTTCACTACCGGCATTGCTATCTCCGAAGCCTCGATAGAAGTAGCCTTCACGATAGCCGAAGCGTGGGCGGGAGCAGAGGTATTGCCCAGGTCGTCTAAGGCAAAAGCCGAGTAGAAATAGGCGCCGTCGGCGAGAGCCGCATCGGTATAGTTCTCTGCCGTACCCTCATAAACCACCGTACCGTCTGTAATAGAAACAGGATAATCGGTGGTGCTGCGGACGATAACGGTCTTGTCGTAGTCAGCCACAGGCGGAACGATACCCGTCATCGTTACATTGTTGAGCGTGAAAGTGCCTTGCGCAGAAGCGTCGCCCACAGAAACGACAAAGTAGATAGCAGTAATATTCGTGCCATCGAAGGTGTCGCCTTTCTGACCGTTGTGCCAAGTGAGTTTGGTGAATTGGTCGAGGGTGATAGTTTGCATCTTATTCTCAGAGAGGGAGATATAGGCATACCACCAGTCGTAACCGTTCTGCTCGATAGTAAGGCGGATATTATGGCTCTCGCCGTTGCCTTTCAGGTCGAAGGAGATGGCAGTCAGCACCTCAGCAGGGTCGGTAGGAACAAGTTTGATGCCACAGTCTTCCCAAGCGGCAGCGGTCTGATAAGTAACGCTCAGTCCGTCTTCTGCCGTAGCGAAGGTAGCCGTTGCGCCGCCGGTAGCATACGCCTCAACACCCGTAGTGCCTTGCGCAAGCGTATAGAAGGAGGTAGCTACGGGAACGGGATGAGTAGGATTAGACCAAGCAAGGAGAACATCACTATTGGTAGGAACGGCTGTCATATCGGTGATAGCACGAGGTGCGCGGGTATCGGGTACGATAGTGAGCGGTGCGGCAGAAACAGCCGAAACGGTGCGGGTAGCATTGCTAAGCGTAGCGCGCAGATAGTAAGTACCGGCGGGCATAGTGCGGATATTCCAATCGTAAGTGAGCGTAGAGAGAGGCAAGCGGGAAGCGATCTTTGTCCAAGTGGTTTGGTCAGCAGAGTAATCAAGTGCGATTGTACCCGTACCCTCCGGGTCGATTGCCGAGAGGGAGATGGTGTAGAGGTCGGTTGCCGACTCGGCAGTGGCAAGGCTGAGCAGCGAAACGGTCATCTGCGCTTCTGCCACAGTCCAACGCGGGTCGCCGATATTGCTCTCATCGGTGGCTTTGCCTTTGAGCGGAGAGGTTGCACGAAAATTGAAATTACCGTTAGCAGGGTCGATAAACTGCGGGTCTGCCTCGGTGTTCTCTATCAGATCCACACTGCTGTTTGAGCGAGGGGCTTTGGTGTTGTAATAGACGCAATAGCCTACCGTACCGCGGTAGATAGAGATACAGTACTCCGCACCCTCGTTGCTCGGGTTGGCTACAACGCAGTTGCTGACAATCACCTCGTTCTTGTCGTTCTCGCTCTTGATGGGGCGGACACCGTTGTTATAGAAAGTGCAGTGGTCAATCGTGGCATTGGTGGCCTCTTTGATATAGACTGCACCGGCACCGGAGTGGTTGGTAAAAGTACTGTTACTAATCGAGGCCTTACCGCTGACCTTTCCATATACATAGACTGCCCCTGCCTCAACAGAAGAGCCGTCGAAGATACAGTTCTTGATAGTCAGGTTTTTGATAGTCTGACCGCTGCTTAGGTAATACGCACGGCCAGAGGAAGCCGACTGGTCGAAAGAGCAATCCTCTATGGTAACGGAGAAATCACCGCCCGCTGTGGTACGAATAATATGTTCGCCTGTAGTGGAGATATTCAATCCCTTGAGCAGGAACTCGGCATTGGGTTCAATGCGATAGATCTGCAGATTAGGTGTAGCATTTTGGGCAGCACGAATAGTGAGGGCTTTGTCAACCTTGATACTACTCGTCTGCTTATAATCGCCCGAGGTAAGTTCGATTACATCGCCCGCCTCAGCACTTCTAATAGCGTCGTTGATATTATCGCCCGGGTTGAGCGTTATTACTGCCGCATGGGCTGAAAAAGCAACTAAGAGAGTTACTACCAGGGAGGAAAGTTTTTTCATGTTTATGGTTTATTTAGGGTTTATCCAATAGTTAGGCGCGTAGAACCATGTTCTCTTGATGGTTGGCTACGCATAGCAGACAAGCATATCCCAAGTAGGGCGGGGCGTATTCCCCACCCTACTTAGTAATTAGGTCTATTGCTCGCTCTGCTCGAGTTGCTCGCGGGAGTATTTTCTTCCCAGCAGGTCGTAGAAATCCTGTCCCTTAGCGATGAGCAGTTGGCCTTTGTACAAGGTCTTAAACACACCGTTTTGGGTCTCGGCAGGCAAGGTATGGATATCGAGGTAGGTATTATCCACATTGCGCTTGATAACAATCTGATCGTAGAGTTGGCGCGTCTGGAAGACACTGGTCTTATAGGTGGAAACAACCATCGAGTCGGCATTCACGGTGATCTCCGAGTAGGCAGGTGCACCCGGTTGTCCGAACTTACCGGTGAAGAGGTCATAGTAGTTCTCCACCTTGGTTTTCTCGTAGTGTTCATCCATCTCCTCGCGACTGTAAGGATAGTAGCGTTTGCGACCGCAGGTAGCCCCCACAAAATAGAGAGAACCGTTGTCGGTGGTGAATACACCGCCCTCTTTACCCGTCATATTGGTAGATGCGTCTTGGGCTACCGAACGGACATCAGCGATGTCGGCAAGGAGCGGTGTCTTGGTCTCAGGGTCAACAGGACCAATAACCTCGTAGGTATGGTCGTGTCCTTGGAGAACAAGATCGATATGCAGGTCTTTGAAGACAGGCATCAGGATAGCACGGAAGAGTTGAGACTCCTCGTCGATCTGGTGGCCGCTACCGCAGAACAGGTTCTTATGCACCAGGGCTACACGCCACTTGGTGTCGGGGTGCTTGGCTACCTCACGGCGCATCCATTGTGCCACATCGTTTTGCAGATAAGCGCAAGTGCCTGAGAGAATGTTATACTGCCCCTTCCAATAGTCCTGGTGGCTATACACAAGGAAGAGTACATCGCCATAGACAAAAGAGTAAGTAGTGCCGTCAAACTGTGGCTTAATCTGCGCATTGCTCTTAAACGAGTTGTCCGTATTGAAGTGGTAGGTATAGTTAAGGTTGGGCGAATCGTCGTGGTTGCCATCGGTAGGCGCACATGGCATAATACTCAACATCGGGCGCATAGAACGCTCAAACCACTGCTCCCATTCCCACTCAGAGTTGTCCGCCGTACCCGTCTCTACAAAGTCGCCCGGAAAAAGCAGGAAGCGTGCATCAGACGAGTACTTGGCAGCCGTATTAGCACACTGCTCTGCCTTAGAGACATACTCCTCGTCTTGCAAGTGCGAGTCGGTCATGTAGAGGAAAGAGAACGACTGTTTGTCAGCAGGCGCGGTGGTGAAAGTGCGGATCTCGCTCCATGCGTTGTCCGTACCGACACGGTAACTATAGGTCGTATTCGGTTGTAATCCCGTGGCTACCACCTTGTGGCTCACATAGCGGTAAGCAGTTTTGGTCGGCATACCGGTGGCTTTGATAACGCCACTCAGGCTCACCGCATAGCGCAGCGGTTTGGTGGTGGTAGGCGTAGCGGTGAACTCGATTGGCTTAACGAAGTCGGCGGCCGTAGCATCCGCAGAGGCTACCAATTGGACACGCCCTGCCTCCTGCCCCTCGTTGGTGAACCATGCGAAGCCCATCTGAGTGGTCGGGTCGCCGTTGATATTCGCCACAACACAGTAGGGGTATTGCTTGGGGACTAACTTAATAATCTGTTCGCGCATGGCTTGCAGGTTATCCTCGATGCTATCGGCGCGTGCCGCCTCTTTGGCTGCCCAGAAGGGAATAAAAGAGGGGATTGTATAGTCTGCCATCGGGTAGAGAGAATCGGCTGCAAGCACCTCGCGATGGATAATCACAATCGGTTTAGGTGATACCACTACCACGCAACTTGCTTTCTTGCCGCCACTCTTCGTGGTTACGCTGACGGTAGTCGTACCTACGGCGATACCGGTTACTTGTCCCTCGTCGCTGACTGTGGCAATCCCTGTATTGGCTGCCGACCACGAGGTCTGTTTATCGGAAGCGTTTTGGGGCATTACAACGGCTGCCAACCACGCCTGCTGATCCTCTACAATACGCAGTGTATCGAGCGTGATAGACACGCTTGCCACTGCCACTGCGGGTGCCGAGGGGTTGAACTCATAAGCACCTACATCGTAGCCCTTGCCTAATGGACGAGCATTGCCTCCCAAGTCTTCTGCCACAGCCCCCTTGGCTTGTCCCAGGTCGATAAGCGGAGAGGTACTCATCAGCGAGAAATCGGCTGCACGCATAGCAGCGATGTCGGCTTCAGAAGTCGGATAACCCACAAAATGGGTAGGCGACTTAAACCGCGGACCCCGTGCGTCCATATTCTGGCGACTGAGTTTCATTGCCGAGTAAGCATACTCAAAGCCATCGTCGGAGGCGTTCTTACCCGAGAGGCGACTCGTATCGGCTACATAGTTAGCAGGATCGCCAAAGCCCTCTTCGGGGAGGTTGTTCCAAGTGATAGTATTGATACATACACCGTCGCTATGCAGACCCGCATACTGGCTTCCGTAGTTGCATGCAAAAGTGCAGTTGATGATACTGCCCGTGGGGTTGTAAGCACCGCCGGAGTTAGGCCAAGCGGTGATAGAAGCGGAGTTGTTGTGAATAAGGCAGTTCTCCAAGCGACCGCCGTTCTCGTTGTACACCGCCGCTCCGAAACGCCCTTGGTTGCCGCGGAAGATAGTATTCTGTATCAGTCCGCCGTCGTTACGCACGGTGGCATCGCTTGCTGCGTAGCAGAGTTCAATCACACAATCACGAATCGTACCACCCTCGTTGTAGAAAGCCCCTTGCTTCGAACCGGAGCAGGCAGTAATCGTGCAATGGCGCAAGATCACATTCTTACGCAAATAGCCGCAGCCATACGACTGCGAATGTTGCGCATTGCGGAAGGTAATACCGTCTATATAAGTAGGCGTGCTGCAAGCAGCATCGTACTTGATAAGGATATAGGTGTCTAAGCCCGTACCATCAACAATAGTGGGATTAGCAGCAATATCTCGCTTACCTGTAGCGGCATCATATCCGCCCATTATCGAAACTCCGTCTTTGATAACAATCTGCTCGTTCCAAACACCGGCACTGACACGAATGGTATCGCCTTTCGATGCCGCACTGACAGCCGATTTGATAGAACTGAGCGAACTATTCCACGCCTTGCCGGAACCTGTACCGGCAGGCGAAACATAGATATTAGCGGCTTGTGCCACGCATGCGGTGCCTAAAAAAGCCACCGATAGAAAAGCCACTGCAAGAAAACGATTCTTCATAGTGTGTAACATAAGGCGTTGAGTATTTAACTGCTGCAAAATTACACTTTTTCACACGAAAGTTTCGGCACGAAAATATGCCGTACAACATAAAACGACCAAAATACGCATAATACTCTGAAAATCTATCTATTACACACAAATTAGCACAAAATAAAACTTACGAAATGTTACGAAAAAGCCAAAAAGAAAAAGGAATAAAAGAACAACAGAATACACCAAAGAAACAACGAAATAGACAAAAGGAATAGTTTTAATAACCTTTTAATAGTCCCCAATCAGAGCAATCAATGGCCAATTAACTGCAATTAACGGAGCCCCATGTCCCCGCTATGCAACATTCCCCCGTGAGGGGCTTGGGGAGGTCTTAAATGGAGAACCGACGCACGGCGAAAGGAATTAATGTCTAATTACATGGCAATTATATGTTTCCTATTCAGCCGTTTTGCTTACATTTTGTCAAACCGACCTACAGCCGTTTTTGTCGAACTCTTGTCGAGACCTTATCGAGACCTAAGCCTCATCTGCCAAATATCATTCTGCTACTTTTACACCGCTTTTGCTAACATACCATTAGCGGTAATAAAATTACGCTTTTTTCTGCATATATGCAACGATAAAACAAGAAAATGCACTCAATGAGTGCATTTTCTATTCATATCCTGCACTCAATGAGTGCAAAATCGCTTAATATCAGAGTGTTTCCAGCGTGTGTTTCAGCCAACGATAGCAACGCTCTGTAGAAGGGATACTGAGTCGCTCCTGCGGCGAGTGAACACCATACATCTGCGGACCGATACTTACCATATCCAAGTACGGATATTTCTCCAAGAAGAGCCCGCATTCCAGTCCGGCGTGGATAGCCAGCACTTGCGGTTCGGCTGCAAAGAGGTCGATATAGGCTCGGCGTGTCGCCTCGAGAAGCGGAGAGTGAACATTCGGTGCCCAACCCGGATAGCCGTCGCCGTGGGTAACCTCATCGCACGCCATAGCCAAACTATACTCAACACGGTCTTTGATATGGTGTTTCTCCTCCTCCACCGATGAGCGTTGGCTCGTATTGACCTCCACAAAAGGTCTGCCGTCGGGCTCGGTCTTCATCTTGATACTGGCGAGGTTAGTGCTTGTCTCCACCAAACCGGGCATATCCTTGCTCATAGCCACCATACCGTGTGGGCAGGCATAGAGTGCCATAACGAGTTGGTAGGCTTGTTTCTCGGGGATGACAACCTCCGGCAGCGGGGCTGACTCAAGGTCGAGGCGCAAGTCTTTCTCAATGCTCCCCAACTCCCGCTCCACCTCTGCGGAGTAGATATTCCAATCGGCACGCACCTGCTCTTTGTAGGCGAAAGGCACGCAGACAACGGCTTCTGCCTCGCGGGCGATAGCGTTACGCAGGTTACCGCCGCTGATAGACGCAATTTGAAACTCCGTCTTGGTCATCAGCAAGTTCAAGAAGTTGATTATCAGTTTATTGGCATTGCCTCTGCCCTTGTTAATATCATCTCCGGAGTGCCCGCCCATCAAGCCGCTTACAGAGAGGCGAATGGCGAACCACTGCTTCTGCGCAGGGAGCGGAATGGGAGTATAGTGCATCTTTGCTAAGGTGTCTATTCCTCCGGCACAGCCGATGAAAATCTGTCCGTCGTCTTCCGAATCAAGGTTGATAAGGCGCTTTCCGGTCAGATAACCGTCTTTCAGTTTGTTAGCACCCGTTAGACCTGTTTCCTCATCTACGGTGAAGAGGCACTCTATAGCGGGATGGCGCAGGGTATCATCGATAAGTACCGCCAACGCCATAGCGATACCTATGCCGTTATCTGCGCCAAGGGTCGTACCTTTGGCTTTGAGCCACTCGCCGTCGATATAGGTCTGAATAGGGTCGTTGAAGAAGTCGTGCTCCACATCGCCGTTCTTCTCGCAGACCATATCCATATGGGCTTGCAGGATCACACCGGGGTGCGTTTCGTAGCCCGCGGTGGCAGGCTTGCGCATGATTACATTCATGGCGTCATCCACGGTGCAGTCGATACTATGGTTGCGTGCAAAGTCTTGCAGCCATTGGCAGATGCGCTCCTCGTGCTTAGACGGGCGCGGCACTTGATTGATTTTGGCGAAGATGTCAAACACCTCGCGCGGTTCGATATTACTCATGTGCTATTTCGTTTTTGAATGTTCGTAGATAGTTTTCGGGGAAAGCAGGGCGGTTCGGACCGGTAGGTTCGCCGTACGCATTGCGTTTGAACTGGCCGTTCTCCTCTTTACGTTCCTGTCCGTCTAAGTACTTGGTAATAAGGTAGATACCCAGTTTTTGCCACTCGATCATCACATTATCTGCCTGTGCACAACTGTAGTTGGTTAGGAACCGTCGTGCCTCCTCATCGCTCATCGCCGCAGCCTGCGCATCTACGCCCTCTATCTGCGTATTGAACTTGTCCTCCAAGGCTTTCTGCACCTGCACAATATCGGGTTTCATATGCGAGTACTTGGTGTATGCCCAGTTGGCAACGATGTTAAAGGTCCACCACGCCGAAGTGGGCGAATAGGTGTAGAGGTCGCCGTTTCCCTCAGCAAAGCACTCGGGGATATGGTTGATACGGCAGTACATCGGTACATAGACATTGGTCGCCGCATCGTCCACACCAAACCAGAAGATACCGCCTACCTTAGGGTCTGCATAGCCGCGCATCTGTGCCACAAACGACCACGCAGTCTGCTGCGTAGCGGTGGGGCGCTCGTACCAATAGGCGGTACTATCCAACTTGAAAGTAAGCGAGCCGTAGCGAAGTTTGGTATTCCACGGTCCTGCATCGGTGCCTTGGGTGATGTCGAGCGGCGTACCCTCGTATTGGTCACGCATACAATCCTTTATCTCCTGTACGCTCACCTTGTGGTTGGGACGGATATAGAGGGGCATCGGTGTACCCGCATCTTTGCCGCTTGTAGCAAGGAAAGTCTTGCCCGTGGCATAGTCGAAATACTGCTCCATATCGTCAGAGAAATGGCGGAAGAAACTCCATACGCGTGCCTCGCAGACATACAAACCCGAGAAATCGAAAGGTGCATAAGCCGCTTGGAAAGAGAAATCGGCATCCTTACCTTGGAAATAGCCTTTCTCGCGAGCAAACTTCACCACATCCTTAGAGTAGAGCCAGTTCTTCTTATCCTTGAAGTTGATGTGTGTGATACGGGCTTGGTTGGCATGCGCACAGATACAATCGTCCGGCACACGAGTAGCCACCCATACTGCACCTTTCTGATCGGCACCTTTGCCAATCATATCCATTATCCATACCTCGTTCGGATCGCCGATAGAGAAAGTTTCACCCTCGCTGGCATAGCCGTACTCGTCCACGAGCGAGGTGATACATTCGATCGCCTCACGAGCCGTCTTGCAGCGTTCTAAGGCGATATAGATTAGACTTCCGTAGTCAATACCTACGGTGTCCCACAGTTCTTTACGGCCGCCCCATGTGGTCTCGCCGATAGTGAGTTGGTGTTCGTTCATATTACCAACCACACTATAGGTGTGCTCCACCTGCGGTATCTGCCCGAGCGGACGACCCGAGTCCCAGTCCTTCACCTCACGCATTGCGCCCTTCGGGTAATCGGCAGCAGGTGAGAAATGTAGAAAGCCATAGAGCGAATAACTGTCCGCTGCATAAGAGATGATTGTAGAACCATCGGCAGAAGCGTCTTTGCCTACAATAAAATTGGTACACGCCCAAGTCGCACCTATACCAAACAGGCACGCACCAAGGGTCGTTAAGAGAAAGCGTTTCATAGTTATTATGAATTAGAAATTATACGATAGAAAGCACAAAGCCTGCCCCGTAGCAACCACTACGCAGGCAGGCTTAGTATTATGACAGGTGCGGGCGTTTATCCGACCACTCCGCTGAATCCCATAAATGCCATAGCAAGCAGACCTGCGGTAACCAAGGCGATAGGAGTGCCCTCCATAGCCTTAGGCACTTTATTCATAGAGAGTTGCTCACGAATACCGGCAAACAAAATCAACGCCAAAGCGAAGCCCAGAGCGGTAGCGAAAGCAAACAAAGTACCCGTCAGCAGGTTGTGCTCTGCCCCCATAGGAAGTTTGTTGGTGCCGTTAGCCACAAGGATAGCCACACCCAACAAGCAACAGTTGGTCGTAATCAACGGCAAGAACACACCCAAAGCCTGGTATAACGAGGGAGAGATTTTTTTGAGTACAATCTCTATCATCTGCACCAAAGCCGCAATCACCAAGATAAACAGGATAGTCTGCAAGAACTCTACATGCCACAGTATCAGCAATTTCTGCAGCAGGTAGGTAACCACCGTAGCCAAAGTAAGTACAAAGGTTACGGCTGCACCCATACCCATCGCGGTATCGATTTTCTTACTAACGCCCAAGAATGGACATATACCCAAGAACTGACTCAAGACGATATTATTAACAAATATCGCTGAGATAAATATCAGAACATAAATCATAGTTGCGTATTATTTCTTGATGAGTTTTTGTACAAGTGCCATCACATATCCCAACACGAGGAATGCACCCGGTGCAAGAACAAAGATAAGCATACTATATTGGTCGCTATAGATATGGCAGTTGAAGATACAACCCGTGCCGAAGAACTCACGGATAGCACCAATGAGCGTCAGCGAGAGCGTAAACCCGAGACCCATACCCAGTCCGTCCAAAGCAGACAGACCTACCGAGTTCTTAGCGGCGAAAGCCTCAGCACGACCCAGCACGATACAGTTAACCACAATCAAGGGGATAAACAAACCGAGTACATCGTAGATACCGGGCAGGTAGGCTTGCATAGCCAACTGCACCATCGTAACGAAAGTAGCAATCACCACGATAAAAGCCGGGATACGCACCTTGTCGGGAATCAAGTTCTTGAGCAACGAGATAGCCACATTCGAGCATACAAGCACAAACATAGTAGCCAATCCCATCGACATACCATTGATGGCAGAGGTGGTAGTAGCCAAAGTAGGACACATACCGAGAACCAACCCGAAAGTAGGGTTCTCTTTGAGAATACCATTGGTGAGAGTTTTGAGAGCGTTATTCATTTGAAACCTCCATTTCTATACAAGTTTGGATTGTGTCGGTAGCCAACGAGTCGAGCGTAGCGGCTTGCGGTTCTGCGAGTTGGCTCGCACCTGTAGCCGCTTCTACCTCGCCTTCGGTATAAGCCGAATAGGCTTTATTGACTGCCTCGAGGAAAGCGCGAGAAGAGATGGTTGCAGCCGTGATAGCATCCACATCACCACCGTCTTTGCTCACCGAGAAAGCCCCAGTGGCTTTGCGGCCTACGATGTTCTGACCGGGTTTATCCGCATTCTTGAACCATTCCACGATATGCGTACCCAATCCCGGTGTCTCTTGCTGCTCTAGCACCTCGTAGTTGACGATATTGCTCTCAGCATCGAAACCGATCATTATGCGTTGTACACCACCGAATCCGTCAGCGTGCGACTCTACAGCCGCGCCAACAAACTGGTCACCCATATAGGCTTTGTATACTTGCAGTCCGTTTACCTCCTCGGCGTCTGCTATACGGTCGTGCTCCAGCAGTACGGCACTGATAGCCGCCGTCTGTTTGGCAAGTGCCTGCTCGTCGATTGTCTGTTTGGTCAGGTTATAGACACCGCCGAGAGCGGCTGGCGGCACATTATCTTTGG